>Ga0078972_1000179_pt1 | contig 263374 bp, 209 predicted proteins | sample YelNatPaOPGAMG01_FD_67568 | JGI IMG/M metagenome (GOLD analysis project Ga0078972, IMG submission 67568) | Hot spring thermophilic microbial communities from Obsidian Pool, Yellowstone National Park, USA - OP-RAMG-01 (SPADES assembly) (version 2) | ecosystem: Environmental > Aquatic > Thermal... | reverse complement strand
GCCTTTTTTAAGGCAGGCGTGTTTGTCGGCCAATTCCGGACCCGATTGGGAATCAGCGGTTTTGAAAGAACAGGCCCCGAAGAAGCTGCAAAAGCATTGCTTGATGTGCTCGACCGCGAATGAGATATCAGGATATTTTCTTAGCCTGATAGATCCTCAGGTTTGCATTGCGCCGCAGACATTGATTACCTGCCCGCTGACATAAGAAGACAAATCAGAGCCAAGGAAAAGAGCCACATTGGCCACATCTTCCGGAGTACCAGCCCGCTGAAGGGGAATTCGCTTAATCCATTCGGCCCTAACATCTTCGGGCAATTTTGCCGTCATGTCGGTCATGATAAATCCCGGAGCTATGGCATTGCACCGGATGTTCCGGGATCCCAGTTCACGGGCAACCGATTTGGTGAATCCGATAATACCGGCCTTTGAGGCAGAATAATTTGACTGGCCGGCATTTCCTGCCACCCCCACTACGGAACTCATATTAATAATTGACCCGTTGCGGGTTTTCAGCATAGATTTCAGAACAGCATGGGTAAAATTAAAGACCGACTTCAGATTGACACTGATCACGGCATCCCACTGTTGTTCGGTCATTCGCATCAGGAGGGTATCCCGGGTAATTCCGGCATTGTTGACCAGAATATCAATTTTCCCGAAATCGTCAATTACCTGATTTACAACATTTTCGGTGTCAGCAAAATCAGAAGCATCGGAAGCATACGCTTTGGCTTTCACTCCCATCTGGCGCAATTCTGTTTCCAGAGCTTTTGCATGGTCGTCGTATGCCAGGTCGGTGAAAGCAATATCGGCGCCTTCAGACGCAAAACGGAGGGCAATAGCCTTTCCGATACCCCGTGCAGCACCGGTAATAAGTGCTGTTTTTCCTTCAAGTAATTTCATAGGTTATCAGTTTTAGAGTTCAGAAATATTTCTCATTTCAGTACCTGTGCCATCAGGGAACCGATATCGGCAGGCGAGTCGGCAACCCGAATATTGCAGGAGCGCAGAATTTCAATTTTGGTGGCGGCGGTATCATCCTTTCCGCCGATAATTGCTCCGGCATGGCCCATTCTTCTTCCTTTGGGGGCCGTTTTTCCGGCAATGAAACCGACAACAGGCTTTCTGCCGTGATCGCGCACCCAGAGGGCTGCTTCCGTTTCCAAACTTCCGCCGATTTCGCCGATCATGATGATGCCCTCGGTTTCGGGGTCGTTCATCAGAAGTTTCATGGCTTCCAGAATGGAAGTACCGACAACAGGGTCTCCGCCAATACCAATGCAGGTAGATTGCCCCAGTCCGGTACGTGTAACCTGGTCTACAGCCTCATAGGTAAGGGTTCCGGAACGCGAAATAATGCCGACACAGCCTTTTTTGTGTATAAAGCCCGGCATGATACCGACCTTTGCTTCTCCGGGTGAAATCACACCGGGGCAGTTAGGGCCGATCAGACGTGAATGCCGCGACTGCAAGAAAGCTTTCACGCGAACCATATCGGCAACAGGAATTCCTTCAGTAATGGCCACAATCACACTGATACCGGCATCGGCAGCTTCCATGATGGAATCGGCCGCCCAGGCAGGAGGCACAAAAAGAACCGAAACATCGGCACCCGTTTTTCTCACGGCTTCCCACGCGGTATTAAACACAGGCAACCCCAGATGAGTTTGCCCCCCCTTACCCGGAGTAACACCACCCACCACATTGGTACCGTATTCAATCATCTGCTGGGCATGAAAAGTACCTTCCTTTCCCGTGAATCCCTGAACCAGTACCCGCGAATTTTTGTTGACGAGAACACTCATTGATACCTTATTCAGTTTGAATGCAATTTGATGGCCGATTACAAACGCAATTATAGGAAAAAATCCGCAAACCGGCTGATCAGTGCCTCAGAATAACCATGGTAGCTCCAAACCCGTATTCCTGATACGATGCATCCTGGTAACGAAGGTGGCTGTATTTTTCATCCAGTGTTTTTCGTATTTCGTATTTTAAACGACCGTTACCAACACCATGAATGAAAATAATTCGTTTCTGCCTGGCAAGAATAGCCCCCTCCAGTGCGGTGGTGAAGCGTGCCATTTGAATATTCAGTATTTCCGAAGGAGTTAAAGAGCCCGGATTTTCTACCAAATTCTCAATATGAAGATCCACTTCTTCTGTTTCGGGAAATTTGGGTGTTTTCTTCTTTTCTTCCGTAAGATCGGTCAGGTCTTTCGCTCTCAGGTCTGGTTCGTTCGAATTTTCAACTTTTTGTGAATAAACGGATATAAGAACTGCCGGAGATTCAAAAAAATCGTTTTCCTGAAAAATCTTTTGTTTGTAAAAGGCGTATTGCCTCAGATCCAGAAGAGCATCGGCCGAAGGCCGGTACGGATATGGGTCTTTCCTGAAAGGAAGCAGGGAAATCCGGAAAACAGCCTTCGATATCTGCGACTGTGTAAGAGTGGCAATTTTCATCTTGGTTAATGGTTCCATGATTTTTGATGCCATCAGGTGCAGGTTGCCGGTTTGCTCTTCCGACATTACAAACATCATGTGCCACGAAGTATCATTAACAAGGTAAACGTAAAAATCGCTCAGGGCAATGGAAAACGGATTAACCGGAACGATTCCCAGAAACAGCGTTTCGGATATATTTTGGTCGGATGCCGGCGGGGAGCTTTTTTCCGTTTTCTCTTCCGCTGGTTTAACGGTCTTTGGGTTCTGTCTGGTAACATTTTCGGGAGTTTCACTGACCTTCACCAGTTTTTTCACACTGACAGGGATCTCAAAACCTTCCTGCGTTTCGACCATGGCAATTTCCTTACCCGACAGGTATTTTACTATACCGCCTCCCACGTCATCAAGGAAACGCACCCTGTCGCCCGGTTGAATTTTCATATTTTTTTTCTGCAAATTTAGCCAAGAATGGAATGTTAGCTAAAAAAAACGGCAGTTTAAGCTAATTTTGCCCCGCCAAAGAAATGGAACAGGTACCAGGAAGTGAACAGGAACATGTCGGAAGAAAAAACGGATATATACAGAGCAGAGACCTATCAATACCCTTTGCCCGAAGAGCGGATCGCCCGTTTCCCCCTTCCCGAGCGGGATCAGTCGAAATTACTGATATACAGGGAGGGAGTTATACGGCAGGACGTATTTGCCCGTTTGTCTGATCATCTTCCGACAGGTAGTTTGCTGGTTTTTAATGATACAAAAGTCATACCGGCCCGTTTGATGTTCAGAAAAAAGACCGGGGCCGTTATTGAGATTTTCTGCCTCGATCCATATGATCCCCCCGAATATTCAGTTGCCTTTGGCCGGCACGGGGAATGCCGCTGGAAATGCCTGATAGGAAACAGAAAACGCTGGAAGGAAGGGCCACTGGAGGACATCAGGGAAAGCCCGGAAGGGAAGGTACGCTTAACCGCAACCCTCGAAAACAGTGGAAATGAAAGTATAGTGCGTTTCAACTGGGATCCTCCTCATCATTCATTTGCCGGGGTATTGTCACTTTTCGGAATAGTTCCCCTTCCCCCCTACCTGAAAAGAGAGGCGGTGGAACTGGACCGCGAACGCTATCAGACCATCTATGCCAGAAATAATGGATCGGTGGCAGCGCCCACTGCCGGGCTTCATTTTACCCCGCATGTTTTAAAGTTGTTGACAGAAAAAGGTATTTCATCCGCTCATCTGACACTGCATGTGGCGGCCGGGACCTTTCAGCCTGTTAAGCACGAAGATATCCGGCAACATGAAATGCATACCGAACATTTTTCCGTCAGCTCCGCTTTTGTGACCCGGCTGTCCACTCATGACGGACCGGTGATTCCGGTAGGTACTACCAGCGTAAGAACATTGGAAAGTCTTTATATCCTGGGCACAAACTTACTGACAGGAAGGAAAACGAAGGATCATCTTTTGGTTGAACAATGGGAATGGAAACACATACCGCAGGACATTCCGCGCAAAGAAGCCCTTGATGCACTGGCAAAATGGATGCATTCGAAAGGAATGGACAGGTTATTTGCCTCCACCCGCCTCATGATCATTCCGGGATACCGGTTTGCTCTGGCTGATGCCATGATAACCAACTTTCACCAGCCGGGAAGCACTCTGCTGATGCTGGTGGCCGCCTATACAGGAAATGACTGGAGAAAAATTTATACCTATGCCCTGGAAAACGGATTTCGCTTCCTGAGTTACGGAGATGCCTGTCTTCTTTTCCGGTATTAACTTACCACCTTTTCTGTCAGCGGTCGAGGGTGTCTTTTAGTTTGTCCCTGAATACTTTACGGAACTTTTCGACCTTGGGCCTGATCACAATCTGGCAATATGGCTGGTCGCCATGCAGAAGGTAGTATTCCTTATGATAATCCTCAGCCGGATAAAAGTTCAGGAAAGGACTGATTTCAGTTACAACCGGTTTACCATACACATTGAGTTCGTTCAAACGAGCTTTCAGATATTCCGCTTCCTTTTTCTGCTGATCATTATGGTAAAAAATCACAGAACGGTACTGAGGGCCTACATCGTTCCCCTGCCTGTTGTAAGTTGTGGGGTCATGTACTTCCCAGAATACTTCGAGCAGTTCTTTAAAAGAAATTATCTCAGGGTCAAACTCGATATGACAGACTTCAGCGTGCCCGGTTGTTCCCGTACAAACCTCACGATAAGAAGGATTACGGACGTGACCGCCGGAATACCCGGGTGTAACTGAAATGACACCCTTCAGTTCCCGGAAAACAGCTTCCGTACACCAGAAACATCCGGTACCAAAGGTTGCAAATGCATGGGATGAACCGGAACTCAGCGGGTCCGGTTTTTGTGCGTTGATATGATTCACAGCAATAAATATTAGAAGAGACAAAATCCGGATTGGTCTCATTTTTTTGTTAAGAAACGCAGGAAAGAGGAAAAAGTTCAGAAAAACGGACTGACATTATTCGTTGCGGGTACCCTGGGCAAGCGTTCCGAAGTACAATTTCATGGGATCGATATAGTTTTCGATCCACCACTGGTTAAAATCGATGGCCACTTCATCAGGTATTCCGCTATGAAAAAGCTGGAACAGGGTATCGTTGCCTTTTTTTTCAAGACGTATTTCGAGTTCGGAAGCAGGGCTGTCGGGCGGAAAATCAGCACTTCGCCAGGCCTGAATAATCCGTTTCGGAGGCTCGAGATGCAGGATGCGCCCTGTGATATAGCCGTTCCATATATTGAATGTACCACCGGGAAAAGGTTCGATCCGTACATCATCGCCGGTAAAAGCGGCATGCTGATCTGCATCCAGCCAGGCCTCATAAACTGTTTCGGGAGGCCCGGGGATGATGGCGGAAAGGGAAATTCGCTGTTTTTTATTCATGGTTCAGACAAGTTGATTATCGGCCCAGCCCATAGTAACAAGATCAATTTTAGCAGGATCGGCCGTTCCCAGGTGATGCCTGGTATCGGCAAGGTAGATATGTTTGGCCGGAGGATTCAGAGGGCGGTCATCGCCGAAAAACTGCTTTCTTTTAGCCTGGATGATTCTGAGGCCAACCGAATCAACAGCAACCGGATCCGTTCCCACAATGATTCCATTATAGGGCCAGGTATATTCTTCATTGAAATGATGCGGTCCGCTTCCGTGAAACAGCGGAGTCACCATAACCAGGATGTTGAGGCGGGTCTTGTTTTTAACAATGGGAAGCTCCCATAGCTTAGCCAGATCCGCGCAGGTATCAGGATGGTATTTAGGCGGGTTGGGGTCGAACATAATGTAATTTTTAATCAGGCTCCCAACACCTGACCAGTAATGCGTTCTCATCGGACGGGTATTGATGAGTGCGGTGGCCTTTTGAAATACCGGATCATCAAGAACTCCCCGGTCGCGGATGCTGATATTTTCCTTTTTCACGCCAGCCTGAAGCAAACCCTTTTCAATGGCTGCCTCCAGTTCAGGCGGTGTTGGCAGGAAACGCCAGACATTCGATTTTACCCCCACAACATCTGCCGGCCCGGCAACTTTTTTCCACGCTTCCGAGGCAGAGGAAACTCCATAAAGGCTGCAAAGTGCCTTGTTCAGCATATCCTCCATAACGGAAGGAACAATTTTCCCTCCACCATCAAGAAGGTCCTTGTCGCGTATCAGGACAACCCTCGTTTTATCTCCGGAAGAAAACGGGCCGGGTATAGCATACGAACCAAGATAAACACTGCTTCCTGCAGTAAGCACGACTGCTTTCTTGAGCAGTTCACGACGGGTGAGTGGTGCCATATCTGTAGGTTTTCGGTAAATTTAATCAGATTCTCTTTTATCTGTTAGTGCTTCTGTTCAAAAACACGTTTTTTCACTTCCCCTGCCATGTATTCGGTCTCCTCCGCTGAGGATGCATTAAAGACTCCGCATAAAAAATTGTCCACGCAAACCATGGTAAAGAACGTTCCGTCTTCCAGTTTTACAGGTACGCTTACCTCTTTTCCGGCACCAAACGCATTGCGGAAGAAAGACAATGCTTTTTCCGCCTTCGTTTTATCATCGTAACGGATCAGCAAGAGAAAAATACGGTGTTCGGGAGTACCATAACGAGCCCAGACACATGGAGTATTTGTGCCAATCATCAGAATATCATCACTTCCCAGAAAATAGAAAGCATTCTGCCATGAGAAATGGGTAAAATACAGGATGTTTTCACGGATTAATCCGTTCTTTGGCAGATAATTAAGAATGGAAGGCAGAGGACCGGTTCCCGGGATCACACGATCAACAAAAGCTGCAATCTGGTTCATGGTCTCAACTGACACGGGAGTTTCACGCGGAGTCATCAGCGACACTATATACCTGTTTTTCCAGAAAAGAATGGAACCTTTCAGCCGCTGGCATCCCTGGCCAAATTCGTTATTCTCCGTTTCGCGCATGTTGGAAAATACGCCATAGGCATTGTACGAATTGCCCATGTCAAAAACTTCACAGATAATTTCGGGTTCAGAGCTATGAACATAGTTCCGGCTGATACATTTCCGGTAATGATAGGAAAGGTACAATTCCGCCCCGCCGTCTATGTATTCATACAGTTTTTTGCCGGTAAAAAACCGGGTGTTCTCGACAGTATATTGATTGCCTGGATTTTCAGGCAAAAAACGTTCCATTGACTGTGCCAGCATAAATCCGGGAAATAGAAAAAGTATACCAATTAACAGGTTCCGGTAAACCGGAAGGTTTTTGTTCATATAAACCCAATTACAGAAACGATTCATTTGTAAAAATAATTAATACCAAGCTAACTTTTTACCAAAAAAGAAATACGAAAAGTTCATTCTATTGTACGTAATATTTTTTATATATTTGTTTTCATACTTACAAAATTGGATATCGATGGACAACCTGATAATTTCCGGTTCAAACCAAACGCCAACAGTAAAGCTTCAGAGAGGGCTGATAGAAATCTCGGGGCGGTCAATCCCCGAAGATCCGGTTGCTTTTTACAGGCCTGTTATGGAATGGCTCAATCAGTATGTTGAAAACCTGCCGGAATTTACTCAGATCAATCTCCAGTTTGAGTACATCAATACAAGTTCCTCGAAAGCCCTGCACAACATTTTGAAGACACTGAACGATAAGGTCGATGAATCGCATAGAATGGAAATCAACTGGTTCTACGAGGAAGGAGATGACGACATGTTTGAACTGGGCCAGTTTTTTGAACCTTACCTGCGAATTCCCATCAAATACATTCAGACGGAAGAATAGTTCTACATTCCTTCCACCCGGGAAACGGTCAGTACGCCTTTCACTTTTGCCAACCGGTGGATCAGTTCATTAAGATGGATTTTATCGCGAACCATTACGCGGACAAATCCTTCGTAGATGCCTTCTTTGGCATCAATGGAAAGGGAGCGCATATTCACCCGCAAATCGCGTGAAATCACATCCGTCAGTTTATTGATTACTCCCAGCTCATCAATTCCTGTTATACGGATAACTGCTTCAAAATAGCCAGTTCCTTCCGGGTATTTCCAGTGAGCTTTGACAACCCGGTATCCGTATTTCTGGAGAAGCTGACGGGCATTAGGGCAGTTGATCCGGTGGATTTTGATTCCTTCACTTACGGTAACAAATCCGAAAATCTCGTCACCCGGAACCGGAGAACAGCATTTGGCCAGGCGGTAATCCACGTTTTTGATTTTGTCATCAATTACAAGAAAGTCTTCTGACCGGGTCTGGGGGACAGTAACTGTTTCGGCAGGAACTGCGGGCTGAAGTGGTTCAGCAACAGTTTCAGGTTCTTCCCTGCGGGTAAGTATGTTTTTTACTTCGGCCAGATCAATTTCATGGACTGAAATCCTGTAAAACAAATCGGATGATGTCTTTAGTTTATAATGGTCGAGGAGTTTTCTGATGTTTTCGTCGTTGTAATCAACTTTCCAGTTCTTCATTCTGCGCATCAGAAGTTCCTTTCCGTGTTCGGCTTCACGGACAACTTCTTCTTTCAGGTACTGGCGAATGCGGGTTTTCGCCTTTGTGGTAACGACAAAATCGAGCCAATCGGGTTTAGGTTTCTGGGACTTACCCTGAAGGATTTCCACTTTATCACCATTTCGCAACACATAGCGGATGGGTACGTTTTTTCCGTTCACTTTGGCCCCCATGCAACTGCATCCCACCTGGGTATGGATATCGAAGGCAAAATCGAGCACAGTAGCTCCCTGGGGAAACTTCCTCAGATCGCCTTTTGGGGTGAAAACGAAAACTTCCTCGTTCAGGGGATTGCGCTGCAATTCGTCCAGGATTTCAGACGCATCGGCAGCAGGCATTTCGAGTAATTCCCTCACTTTTCCAAGCCACTGATCAAGTGAATTGTCATCACGGACTCCTTTATACTTCCAGTGGGCGGCAAAACCTTTTTCTGCAATGTCATCCATGCGGCGGGTACGAATCTGAACCTCCACCCAGGTACCACCAGGGCCTATGACCGTAGTATGAAGGGATTCATAGCCATTGGATTTGGGTACTGAAATCCAGTCGCGCAGCCGTTGCGGATTGGGCTGGTAAAGATCAGTGACAATTGAGTAAACCCGCCAGCAGTCTGATTTTTCATTTTTGGGTTCCGAATCAATAATGATCCTGATGGCAAATACATCATAGATTTCATCAAAGCTCACCTGTTGTTTCTTCATCTTATTCCAGATGCTCCATACCGATTTGGTGCGGCTTTTTATCTCATATCGGAATCCCTGGGCGGTTAATTCATTTTCGATGGGGGTAATAAATTCCCTGATTAAACGGGTTCTCTTCCTTGATGTTTCACGAAGCCTCTGCTCAATCAGAAAATAGTTTTCCGGGTCAGAATGCTTCATGGCAATATCTTCCATCTCCGATTTCAGGTTATAGAGTCCCAGCCGGTGAGCCAGTGGAGCATACAGATTGAATGCTTCCCATGCTAACCGGAGGCGGAAGGGAAGGTCTTCCTTATCCATAGACCGCATAACAACGAGCCTTTCCGCCAGCTTAATCAGTATAATCCTTATATCCGCAGCCAAAGCGAGGAGAAGTTGCCTGAAATTTTCGGCCTGCCCTGCTGAAGGCTGCATTTCAAACGAAGATATCCTGATGAGACCCTCTACCAGCTCAGCGCATTTATCGCCGCCCAGATTCTTTATATCGTGTTCAGATACAATATGTAATTCAGCGGCCTTATATAACAAAGCAGCTATTACTGAATGGGTGCCGAGACCTATATCTCCGGCCACAACCGATGCAACCGAAAGAGCCTGGTTAAAAGATTTTTCGACCAGGTCTTCGGATTTTTCCGAAACAGACTGATGAAGAAAACGAATAACCTGCTTGATTCTTGCAATTTCACCCTCGGAAAAAGCCGGGCGGAGAATTCGCAGTAAACTGCGATATTCTGACAGTTGCAGTGAGTTGAGATGGTTCATTCCAATTTTGTTCTCCGTTCGTCTCATTCTGCCATTTCATTAAGTAACTTTTTCAAAAAACCATCAGGTACAGTATAAAAACGAAAGGCTGGTCAGTTCCGGACCAGCCTTCCCTGTTCTTGATTTTGTGATTTAACGGAAGCTGATCCCAAATCCCGCCGTGGCAATGGAATAGTTTGCATAGATGTAATCAAAATTGATATGAAGCAAACCCAGCTTGAGTTTAAATCCTGCATTCAGCCGTGGTTTGGTAATGCCGCCGTCTTTCCCTTCAATAGAAATATCGATTGGATTGGCCAAGGGTTGAACCTCCACTTGGGCTGTGGTTGTGTTCAATGTAGGTATCGGGAAGTTCCCCTTAAGTTTCAGTGCCGTTTTGGAGGAGGAAACTCCGGCGCCTCCGTAAACGGCAATTATTGGCAGGTCAGCAGAAACAAGAAGATTGACCGTCCAGTTTGATACGCCGAGATCCATTCTCTGATTTTTCCAGGTATCCGGGCTGGGGGGATTGGAAACGGTTACACCAAGATCGTCAGGAGTAAACGAAATATTTGCACCGCTGTTCATTTTGGTATATCCGCCCATCAGAGAAATGTTCAGAATGGGCACCCTGCTCAGCACAGGAATATACTGTTTCAGTTCGTGTTTTATTCCTACTCCCCATAAACTGAAATCGCCGAATTTGCCAAGACCCACTTTAGGGACATACCGCCCCATGATTTCGGTGCCTTTGATCAGGCCAATTCCCACCTTGAGCATAGGGCTGGGAAGAAATGTGAGCCCGGTACCCTGAGGAGTTTTATATTTGGCAATTTCGTAAGGGGTTGAATTGTAGGTATAAATATACGTGATTTCCTGGCCGGCTTCCCTCTTTCCTGAGAAAGTAGGTGAACTGGTGCCGGTTACATGAGCGGAAACATTTCCTGAGTTGGTCAGAGCCAGGCGGCTGGCATCAAACATCCGGTCGGCTTGTGGAACAAATGCAACAGAGGTTGACAGCGTAATGTCGAAACCCAGGAGATTATGCGACTTAGCTGTTGAGTACCAACCGGCAGAAAGGTTAGCTCCGAGGGCATTTCCAAATGGTTTAAGGTAGTTCTGAAGCAAAAGTTCAGCATCTTTCGGTCCGCCAGCCACAAGGGTTCCAATATCTCCCAACTGGGCATTCAGAGGAAACATCAAAGAAAAAAAGCCGGCAAAAAGCAATAAACTTCGGAAAGCTTTCATAATCAGTTTTTTAATGGTTAATTACATCCTGAGACATTTCCATATCACCACAAATTTAAAAATATTATTCTAACTTGGCATGTTGTTCATAATGCAATTGCTGATGGGTCTTGCGCCGCTTGCCGAACGAATGAGGCCAAAACATCTCTCTGATTACATCGGTCAGGAGCATCTGACCGGACAGGGCGCTATTCTGAGGAAAGTGATCGAGTCGGGTCAGTTGCATTCCCTTATTTTATGGGGGCCACCGGGAGTCGGGAAAACAACACTGGCACAGATCATAGCCGCTGAGCTTAAAAGACCGTTTTACATGCTGAGTGCTGTACATTCGGGGGTAAAAGACGTAAGGGAGATGATTGAAAAGGCCAAAAAGACCCGTTTTATGGACTCCCCCCCTCCTATCCTTTTCATTGATGAGATTCACCGTTTCAGCAAATCGCAGCAGGACGCCCTGCTCAGTGCAGTTGAGAACGGCACTGTGGTTCTCATGGGGGCAACGACGGAAAATCCTTCCTTTGAAGTGATTGCCCCGTTGCTTTCAAGATGCCAGGTGTACGTACTGAAACCACTGGGGAAAAATGAACTTATGACCATTTTGCAGCGTGCCATTGAACAGGACGTTGTTCTGAAAAAAATGGAAATCCATGTGCTGGAAACGGAAGCCATTCTGAGGTATTCAGGAGGAGATGCCCGCAAGCTTTTAAACATACTGGAAATTGTAGTGCAGGCGCATCCGTCTGAAAGCGGGCCGGTAGAAATAACCAATGAAACGGTTACCCGATGCATAACGGAAAAAATTGCCCTGTATGACAAAGCAGGAGAACAGCATTATGATATTATTTCAGCATTTATCAAGTCGGTAAGAGGCAGTGATCCCAACGGGGCGGTTTACTGGCTTGCCCGTATGCTGGAAGGAGGAGAAGACATTTTATTTATTGCACGCAGAATGATCATTCTGGCCGCTGAAGATATCGGCCTGGCAAACCCCAATGCGCTGTTGCTCGCCAATGCCTGCTTTCAGGCGGTTCACCAGGTGGGAATGCCCGAAGCAAGGATCATTCTTTCAGAAACTGCCATCTATCTGGCTACCTCACCCAAAAGCAATTCAGCCTATATGGCCATAGAGAAAGCTTTGGATACAGTGAAAACAACCGGTGACCTCAGCGTTCCCCTGGCCATCAGGAATGCCCCCACCCAGTTAATGAAAGAACTGGGCTATGGAAAAGATTATAAATATGCCCATGACTATGAGGGTAATTTTGTTCAGGAAGAATTTCTCCCTCCTGAAATCAGGTCGCTTTTGCTCTATGAACCTCAGGATAATGCACGCGAAAAAGAAATTGCCGAACGACTGAAGCGATGGTGGAAAAACAAATATCCCTATTCAATATGAACAAGGCAGAAAATAACCGAATGAATGTGTTACAGGGGCTTCCCTGGATCAAGGATCTGGACAGCGGTCAGTTTTTTCTTCTGGCAGGTCCCTGTGTGGTGGAAAGCGAAACTTTATGTTTCGATGTTGCCGGAAAAGTAAAGGAAATCACAACAGCCTTCCGCATTCCTTATGTATTTAAGGCCTCGTACCGGAAGGCCAACCGGAGCAGGCTGGATTCCTTTCAGGGTATTGGGGATGAAAAAGCCCTTGAAATTCTGGCCAAAGTGAGGGAAAAACTGCACGTTCCGGTAATTACCGATATTCATTCTATCCCGGAAGCTGAAATGGCCGCGAAGTATGTGGATATCCTTCAAATTCCGGCATTCCTTTGCCGTCAGACCGACCTGCTTGTTGCGGCAGCCCTTACGGGAAAAATTGTCAATATCAAGAAAGGTCAGTTCCTGGCACCGGAATCAATGCGTTTTGCTGCACAAAAAGTGGTTGATTCCGGCAATTCAAAGGTCATCCTCACAGAACGGGGCACCATGTTTGGTTATCAGGACCTCATTGTTGATTTTCGGGGCATTGCCGAGATGCAAAAGACAGGATTTCCGGTTGTGGTTGATATAACTCATTCGCTGCAACAACCCAATCAAAGTTCCGGAGTCAGTGGAGGGAAACCTGAACTGATTGAAACGATTGCCAGGGCGGGAATAGCAACCGGGGCTGACGGAATTTTCTGTGAAACGCATCCTGACCCCTCCAGGGCTTTGTCAGACGGAGCCAATATGCTGCACCTCAGCCGGCTGGAATCCCTTCTGGAGCATCTGGTCCGCATCAGGGAAACAATCAATGCCTTTTGATAAAACGAGAAAGGATATCGCCTGAAGCGGTATCCTTTCGTTGGCCAGTTTGCCTGTAAGCCAGGTTCTGTATTCCGCGGAAGCGGAATTCTTATCATTTCTCTGAGCGGCCTACCCCTCCCGGTATCCGGAATCACCGGATTCTGCCAGAACATACAGTTTCAGAAAACCTGAAACCGGGATATACGCGGCCTTTCAGCCTGCAGGACGGACAGCACCCGATGTCACCATACGGGCCGGTGGGCTCTTACCCCGCCTTTTCACCCTTATCCGCATAAGAGCGGACGGTTGTTCTCTGTTCCGTCTTCATACCCTCGCGGGTATCTCCCTTTCGGGAGTGCAGTGTTCTGAGCTGCCCGGACTTTCCTCTTCCGGCCAAAACCGGAAGCGATAAAACGGCATACTGGCACTGCAAAGATACTCCATTTTATGGTTCTTCAGCTACCTGACAATGCCAGAAAGAACGTGCTTTTAGGAACAAAATATCGTATCTTTGCATAAGGCATCGATCTGTTAAACTGCCATCCGTTGATAAAACACCTTGTATGGCTTCCAAACTTAACAGAAGAGAATTTCTTCGTACGGGGATATGTGCAGGATGCGGAGGAATGTTCTTGTCTTCCTTTGGAAAAGGAAGCGGAATTTTCGCTGCAGTGCCTGGAGATGAACAATTATGGAAATGGAGCCGCGAGGCAATTTTCTGGGAAGAAACGCCACGCGGTGTAAAGTGCCTGATTTGTCCCAATGAATGTACCTTGCGTCCGGGGGAAACCAGTGACTGCCGAAACCGTGTAAACTTCAGAGGAAAACTCTATACCATTGCATATGGTAATCCCTGCGCAGTTCATATTGACCCGATGGAAAAGAAACCCTTGTTTCATTTTATGCCGGGGACACTTGTTTACTCCATTGCAACAGCCGGATGCAATTTCGGTTGTCTTAACTGCCAGAACTGGACCATTTCACAGGCCAGCCCCAAAGAAACGGATAACATCGATCTGATGCCGGACAAAGTGGTGGAGAAATGCCTTGCATCGGGATGCCGGTCTATAGCCTATACCTATTCCGAACCCGTTACTTTTTACGAGTACACGTATGATACCTCGGTAATAGCGCATAAAAAAGGGATATACAACACCCTGCACAGCAACGGATATATCAATGAGAAGCCTCTCCGGGCGCTGGCCCGGTATATTGATGCTGCCAATATAGACCTCAAATCATTTGATGAAAGCATCTATCTGAAACTGAATGCAGGGAAACTACAGCCTGTTCTCAATACATTGCTCGTGCTCAAACAGGAAGGAGTGTGGCTGGAAATAACCAACCTGATCATTCCCGGTTGGACGGACAACATGAAAATGATCCGGTCTATGTGTCAATGGCTCGTCGGTAATGGCCTTTCGGATTGTCCTTTGCATTTCAGCCGTTTTATGCCGCAATACAAGCTTACACAGGTTGCCCCGACACCTGTTGCAGTGCTTCAGCAGGCCCGGTCAATTGCCATGGAAGAAGGGATGAAATACGTTTACATAGGAAATGTACCCGGCAATGATGCTGAAAACACGTATTGTCCCGGCTGCGGCAAAATGGTAATTGAACGCAAAGGATACCGGATTCTTTCGAATAACATAGTGAAGGGGAAATGCCGCTTTTGTGGGTATTCCATACCCGGCAGGTGGGAATAATACTGATATATGTTTGATTTACAAACAATTGAGCAAATCATCCATAATGTTTTTATATTCAGGCGGAAATGAAATACGGTTAGAAAAATTGTTAAAAAGCAGGCTTAAAACGTATGGAAAACGAAATTTATTTAGTATATTTACCTCGGAAACGTTCTTTTAACGACAAGATACAGCCGCATTAATTACTAATCCCGCAAAGCTCAACAAATCGGAACTGATAAGGGTTAAGCTCATAGGTTCCTAAATCAGGCCGCAACACTGACAGCTTGCTGTCGCAGCGGAAGGTTGAATAACCTGGCACCCTAAGCCTGACGAAAGGGGCTTTCAGTGAGATTACGATTAATGCGGTTTTTTATTTTAGTCTCCGTTAAGGATATAGGGAGTAACCTGGTACACATAATAATTCAGCCAGTTGGAAAAAAGCAGATTTGCATGGCTTCTCCAGTAAACAAGCGGTTCCTTTGAAGGGTCGTTATCCGGAAAATAGTTTTCAGGAACGTGGATGGGCAAACCTTTGTTTTTATCGCGCAGGTATTCATCCCTGAGGGTATAAGGATCATATTCTGAATGTCCGGTTACGAAGACTTTGCGGCCATCTTTCGAAACAACGATATACACTCCGGCCTTGTCAGACTCTGAAACGATTTCGAGATCATGAATTTTCTCAATATCGCTTCTGCGGATTTCGGTATGGCGGCTGTGAGGAGCCAGAAATTCATCGTCAAATCCTCGCACCAGAGGGATTCTGGGATTATTTACTTTGTGCCGGAACACTCCAAACATTTTTTCCGGCAAAGGGTATTTGGGTATGCCATAGAAATAATATAAACCAGCCTGCGCAGCCCAGCAGATATATAAGGTGGAAGTAACATGGCCGGTTGACCAGTCCATAATTTCAGTAAGTTCCTTCCAGTAATCCACCTCTTCGAATTCCATATGTTCCACCGGAGCGCCTGTGATAATGAACCCGTCAAATTTCTTTTCTTTCACCTGATGAAAGGTCTTGTAAAAAGCTTTCAGATGCTCAACGGGCGTATTCTTTGAGGTGTGCGTCATGGTGTGCATAAGGGTAATTTCGATCTGCAGCGGATTATTGGAAAGCATTCGCAGAAGATGGGTCTCGGTAGTAATTTTAACAGGCATCAGGTTGAGAATCAAAATCCTGAGCGGGCGTATATCCTGATGGACAGCCCGGGTTTCCTGCATAACAAAAATATTTTCTTCCCGCAGTTGTTGTATGGCAGGCAGATTGTCGGGCACATTCAGCGGCATATCCTGAAAGGTTTATAGGTTATATCATTGGATTGCGAAATTAAACGAATTTTGACGAACATACCGCATAGACAAGAATTGTTCTTAACGGAATCCAGATAAATTCGAAGAATATTGGATCTTTTGCAACTTTGGCAAGAAATTTGGATGCAATTAAACAGAAACCCTTAAGAACGGGAACTATGAAAACAAAATTACTGGTCGGCATGCTGTTACTGATAGCCGTTGCCGGAACAGCACAAACCAACCGAAGGGACAAGACCAGAACCACAGACGGCCAGAAAACGGAAACGCAAGTATCCGATGAAAAGAAGGAAATAAAATCCACGGCGGCACCGCAAAGGGCTTCCGAACCGGTAAGATCCTCCGGAGTTTCCGCGGGCGAGAGCAGAAGAAATGCAGAACCGGAAAGCAGGAATGCCAGCAGGGCATCGGAATCCCGCCGGGATGAAGCGCCCCAGGTGCAACAGCCGGTAAGGAGCACTGTTAATTCTTCGGAAAATCAGCGCAGCAGGGAGACATACAGAAATACAGAACCGGATAGCAGGAATGCCGGCAGGGCATCGGAATCCCGCCGCAATGAAGCACCCAGGGTACAACAGCCCTCAGGGAGTACCACCAATTCTGTGGAAAATCAGCGCAGCAGGGAAACCTCCAGAAGTTCGGGTCAAAACAGTTCTTCGGGAGATACTCCCCAGCAGCGCCGCACTTATTCCGATGGAAACAACCGGTCAACGGGAAATGCCGGAGCTGTTTCCTCCGAGAGAAGAAACATGTCTTCGGGGAGAGCAGACAATGAACCGCAGAGGGCCGGAGTTTCAAGAAGCGGCAATACCTATCAACCTCCTGTGGTAGTGAATGGAACACGGACCGTGGTTTATAACGGACAAACCAGAGTAATCAACGTGAACGAACGAATCAATGACCGCAGATACCATAGTAACCATGTTCATTACCGTCATCCGGTGAAGGTATATGTGGCCCCTCCGGTTTCCGTTGAGGTACGGCGCGTGAAATACCCGTACAGACCTCCCGTGTACATAGATATTTACTGGACTACCGATATGTACAGAGAGTACAGAACCTGGTACCCTGAATATTGCTGCTGGGATTACCCGATCGGATACCGGATTGAAACAGTATCGGCCTATGATGCCATATACTATGTCGGCGACATAGCCAGGGTTTTCGGGAAGGTACATGAAGTTTACTACGCCTATGAAAACGATGAATACTATCTCTACTTTGGAGCACCTTATCCCTATCAGGATTTCAGTGCCGTAGTGCCCGGCTGGGTTGCCAGAGAGTTTTCGCGCAGACCAATACGGTGGTTCCAGAACAGGTATGTGGCCATTACCGGACTTATCACCGTGTATGAAGAGAAACCCGAAATTCTGGTGAAAAGGCCTTCACAAATTGACCGCTATTACTAAGAGTTAAACGGATACACGATCAATAAAAAAGAAGAGGTTCGTACTTCCGAACCTCTTCTTTTTTTTGTTACTATTTTTTAAGAAGTTCCAGTATTCGCTCAGCCACCTCAGATATTCTTGTCCGCGATTCAGAGTCAAGATCGTCCCATTTGATGGTCCCGTTCATTACATTCTGATGAAATCCGTGCGCAAGAATAACCGGAGAAAGATCATTGAAAAAAATGTATTCCGTGTTGGATTCGGTAATACCAACCCTTTGATGCAGCACATGGTTTTTAAAATCAATGGTAGAAAAAAGATCGGCCACCGAACGCCCGTTTTCCAGGGAAAGAAGATGCCGGGAAGCTTTGATTTCGTCGTTTCCAAACAAGTTAATTTTCAGTTCATTACGAATAATCCTTCCGGCTTCCGTATCATTGGTAAGAACAATAAAATCCAGTTTCCATCCGGTGAGAATATTGGCAAGGATACCAACTTCGGCAGGGCCTGTAGCAGGAATAAAGGAGACTTTTTCAGCAATTTCGAGCAATTTGAAGAAAGCCGTATAGTAGTAGTAAGCGGAAAGATCTTCAACAATGACATTGTTCTTGGGTGAGAAAATCTGCTGGTCTGAAATCCGGGCGCCCATGATGGAATAGACAGGAGAAAGGGTATCGGCTGAAGCCCTTGCCAGGGAATGCACGTCAAGAAGCATGGTTTCGCTGGTTTCATCGGTCTCAATGGCCCGCTGAACGGCTATTATCCGATGGAGTTTGTTAATATCAACAAGATATGGGGAATGGGTTGTGTAAATGATCATTAATTTGTCTTTCAGGTCTTCAAAGACCTTTAATACATCTTCCTGGGCCCGTGCATGAAGGCTGAGTCCAGGTTCATCAATCAGAAGGATCTGTTTCTGTGAATCTGTTACGGCAGAAGCCTTCAGCTCAAGGAAAAACGAAAGAAACCACCGGACCCCCCTGCTCCGCTGCTTGGGATAAAGTCGTTCATATTCATCCTTAATCCAGAATTCCAGATACGGTTTTCCTCTTTTTTCCGGATGGGATATGTCGTAATGCTCCAGTTCAAACTGGATGCGAATTTTACTGTTTTTGCCAACATTTTGCCTCCAGTAATCCTGAAAATTGACCGTAAGCTCTCCGTTCAGATTTTCAATTTTTTGCTTCAGTATCCTGTTGCTTTGCTGATAAAAGAAAGATGGTTCGATACCGGCAATAATCAGCAGATTTCTTACTGCCTTGAATCCTTCTGCCTGTACATTTTCACCCATCAGGTCATCAAGATCGATCCGGTTGGGCAGAAGACTGCTGAAATCTTCAAACATTCGAAAGACAGGAACATATTTCATGTATTGTTCGCCCAGTTCTTCGGGCATGAGAAGCTCGAGAAAAGCAGCCGTTTCGCGGGAAGCATTACTGCGGGCCTGTTCCGGATTCATGCCTTTAACAATATTGGACAGAAGTTTTTTGCTGTAAACTGCCTCCTGACGCGATGAATCCAGATTTTTTCTTGCCTGCGTGTATTGTTCACGCAGTTGTTTTAATATCTGCTCCTTATGCCGGGCCTGTTTGGGGTTATCCGGATTGCCGGCTTCTGTCTTCCGGATTTCATTTTCGAGATGTTCAAGATGTTCCCTGGCTGATTTTAATTTCTCCTCAGCCTGAAGCACGTTTCTTGCATAAAGATATTTCTCCGAAATCTCCTTGTTCTGATTCAGAAAGGATTCCAGTTCTGAACGATGAATTTCCAGTTTGTTTTCGAGGCGTTTTTTCTCAAGAGTAATCCTGTCCAGTTCAATATTGTATGTTTCTTTCCTTTCTGAATTCTTTTCTTTCTGAATTGCTTTGCGGAGTTCGTTAATTCTTTTGTCGATTGTTTTGATATCCTTTTCTATCTGTTCAATGTTTCGTGTGTGTTCAGAAATTCCATATTGTATTTTATCGTGCTGAGAATCAATTTCTCCAGCGAGTTTCAATAGTTCATCCTGTTCTTTCTGAAAGTCCTTTAAACGGTTGTTGTAAACTTCTTCCACCCGCTCCCCTCCTATTCTTACCAGGGAACTTTTGTCAGGATTCCAGCTGCGGACGAGGAGTATTTCTTTTTCTTTCCTGATAATCTCAGCAACTTCAGGGGATATGCCCCTTATTTCAGTGATTTTTTTTAACTCAGCAGGCTCCAGCCCAAAAAGGCAGGACACTTCGGGCAGGCTCAGGTCACTGCGAAGCATATCGTCTGTAATGATTCCGTCGGAAAAAGCTTTAAGAGCTTCCAGAACGGAGGTCTTCCCCGATTCATTCTGCCCGATTAACACCGTAATATTATCGGGAGAGAGATATTTTAATCTTGAATCAACAATTGACCGGAAATTCTTGATCCGGAAAGCAAGTAAACGCATATCAGATACTTTTCAGCAGTTTTGACTGACAAGCGACATATGGACTAAAACCTACAATCAGAATATCGTCAATCTGGGGAAGGTCCTTTTTCCAATCGGCCAGTTTGTTCTCCAGAACACCATATTGCTCTGCAAAAGGTAATTCAGCCACATGGGTTATCAGTTCCCTGAACCTGGTGTTTTTGAACTTTTTTCCTTTTTCTCCTCCAAACTGATCAATAAAACCGTCGGTAAAGATATACACTTTGTCATTTTCCAATATATCCAATGTATGGTTTGTGAAGGATTTTTCCGTGACCATATGAATTCCGATGGGCATTTTATCTCCCGGCACTTCAATAAGTTCCTGGTTACGAATCACATAAGCAGGATTGTTGGCACCGGCAAAATGCAGCAGATGATGGTCGGCATCGATGATGCACAGTGCAATGTCCATGCCGTCTTTTTGTTCATCCCATCGTCCTGTCTGATGCAGGGCTTTCATAACTCTTTCCCTGAGCTGATTGAGAAGGGACGCTGCCGAAGTAATTTCCCCCCGGCCCACAATTTCATTGAGGAAAGAAATGCCCATTACGCTCATGAGACCTCCGGGCACCCCATGACCTGTACAATCAACAGCAGCAACAATAATCTTTTTCCTGTGCTTTCCTATCCAGTAGAAATCGCCGCTCACAAGCTCACGCGGTTTAAAAAAGACCACGCTTTCAGGAAGCAATCGCAGAAAAAGCTCCAGGGGAGGCAGCATGGCCTGTTGAATGTAGCTTGCATACCGGATGCTGTCGGTCAGTTCCTTTTTCTGTTTCTGCAATTCTTCCAACAGAAGAAGGTATTCATCTGAAAGCGGATCGGGATAATCCATAAAAAGCATCTGTTTCAGGACAGAACAAAGATAGCTTATGCAAATTTAAATCTGGCCAAAATTTGCATGCGAAAGCAAAAAAGGATGGGATCAGATTTCAGGCGCAATCTTCAGAACGAGAGCATCCGAACCGGTTGTTTCGGTTCCTGCCTGAATGAGCACAATAGCGGTATTATCGGGCAACAGAGACAACGATTGCACCGAAGAAGGAGAGTCAGTGGTGAAAGAAAGTGCTTTTTGCCATGCTCCGGTTTTTGAAAGATTGATAACAAGTGCCTTACGGTTTTCTGATCCGAAGGCGAGGATGTCTCCTGAGGGACGCAGCGCCATTCCCTGAATTAACAAATTGGGAATACTCATATAAACTCTTTCTGAAGTCTTCTTTCCCGACTTATCAAGGGTTATGATTTTAAGCTGCTGATCTGCTGCACTGCAAAGTAAAAGGGTTTCCCCCGTTTTTGCTGTCGTCATGGCCAAAATGCTGTCAGACTGAGGGGTATAAAATTCCCATACGATGTATCCGTTTGGATCTGTTTTGAAACACCAATGGTTACCGGCGGCATACACTTCGTTCATCATACCCGGTTCCATATCCTTTACTATGCCACGGCCAGTATATTTCCTTTCCCAGAACACTTTGCCAGATTCTTTATATAATCCTATAAACTGGCATGGAAGAGACAAGGAATCATAATAGTAGCCGGAAGCCAGGATTTCCCCTGACTTATTTATTCTCAAAGATTTGAACTCATTTGCCTCGTATTCTTTATCCCAGTATTTAAAACCCTGGTGGTTGATTTTCAGCAACCAGGCCTTAATTTCACCTTCCGGAAGTTCCTTCTGGGTGTATCCTGCCATTATATAATCTCCTGACGGTGCATTCAGTATGGCTGATACATGGGAACCCTTGTTAGCCGGGAAGGTCTTGCTCCACAGCAACTTCCCTTCCTGATCGAGAGATACGACCCATGCTTCCGGAGAAGAGCCTTCATGAGAAGCAGTTGAACCAGCGAAAGTAATTTTTCCATCCGGGGCAACCGACAGCCCAGAAGGTACATCAACTGCACCATTCTGGTCAAATCCCCTGATCCATATTATTTTGGACGGCTGAAAAATGAAGGACAGGTATTTTTGACCCAGGGCCGCCGACCGGAGGTTAAATACATCGATAAACTGCTCTCCTTCGGGGAATTTCCTGATGAAATCGGTATAAGCCTCAAAGGTATTTATCTGCTTGGCTTTTTCAAAAATGAGGCGCTGGTAAAGCCGGGTTGCTGCCGTAACCTGCAATGCCTGAGGATACTGCTTGATGAAATTTTCAAAGGCTTCTATGGTATTTTGCTTTCTGGCTTCCTCAAAGGCAAGCTCATCCCTCAGATGAGTAGCTTCAATGACCTGCGCCGCGCCGGGATACTTTTTGAGAAAATCATTGTAGGCCTGAATGGTATTAGCTTTACGGGCCAGATCGAAGGCCAGCCTGTTCCGTAATTCAATTGCCTCGGGAACCTGCGCTGCATCAGGGAATTTTGCAATGAAACGGTCGTAGGATTCGATAGTATTTTCCTGGATTGCCCTTCCGAATTCAAGGTAATTCCTTATATGGACAACATTTTCATAAAATTTTGAATCGGGGAAACGGGCAATGAACTCATTTACCATATCCAGATCCTTCTCTTCCCTCACATACTTAATCAGCTTATTTTCAATATCTTTCTGGCGGAATTCATATTTTTGTTTCAGAGGCCAGTTATTTTTCAGTGACTCGATATTGAACAAAAGTTGCTTCATCGCCTCCTTCTCATCCTCGGAAGCGGCGTCGATGTTTTTTCCGGCCACCAGCATATGCTGCCATGCTTTAAAATAATTGTGCCGGGGATAGGAATCAGCCGAATAGACCAGAGCAAGCCCAAGATTTACAGTTGCTTTTGATGAATCAGAGCTGTAGGCTTTGATAAGAATTTCCTCCGCTTTATCGAACTCGCCCTTCTCGATGAGCCGGTAAGCACGGTCAACATTCTGGGCAAGAATGGAACCGGAAACCAACAATGAAATCAATATTGCCAGGAGAGAAAAAAGCGAAAAACGATTGTTCTTCATCATGATGTGCATTTTGTAACGATTACGGTATGGATGCATGGGCTCATTGCCAATGTGCCTCTTATTTTCTTTCTGTTGACGCATACGGCAGTTATTTTTTCACCAGCATAAATTCGACCCGGCGGTTCTGTGCGCGTCCTTCAGGAGTAGCGTTGGTATCAATGGGTCTGGATTCTCCGTATCCGACTGCACGAAGGCGTGCCGGTTCAATTCCCTGTGAAACAAGATAATCCACCACAGCCTTTGCCCTTCCGTCGGACAGCTTCCGGTTGTACTCATCGGAACCTTCGCTGTCGGTATGGCCTGAAATCTCAATAAGGCTCACGTTCGATTCTTTCATAAAGCTGACAACCTTGTTCAGTTCTTCAAAGGAAGCCGGCAGCAGGGTAGTTTTATTGAACTCAAAGAAAATGTTCTTCAGAATGATGGATGATCCTTCTTCAATGTTTTTGAGTCCTGCAAGAAACTCGTCCTCCGGAAGTTTGGGTTCGATAAAAGTGATGGAACCGGCAGCAGAACAATTAAACTGGTCAGTTACCTTAAATGAGTAAGTTCCGGCCGGAAGATTGGTGAGGGTTGTACCCGTTGCCTGATTGGACCATTGAATGGAATAAGGCGGATTGCCTCCCTGGATTTCAAGGGAAATTTTTCCGTCGTTAATAATTTTCGTAATCCGGCCTGTATACGGATTTCGCCCGCCGGTATACGAAGTATCTTTCAGGAAAACCTTTAAATCCTGGTTAACGCAGGGGCAATCTTTGCAATTATCGAGGGGTTTGACGGAAACATCATCAAAGTAATAGTAGGCATAAGTTTTGTCACGGAGGTTTTTGACATTTTTATTGGTCACCACATAATTGGTAGATTCATAATTATGGAAGTTGCCGATGATGAAATAATCTTCACCACCGCGGGCAGTATAAACGGCGCATATTTGTTTCCACTGGGTTGTATTGTCGAGAAAAAGGCCCGGCTGGTTGCTGATATCAGGAATTCCTCCCAGGGCTGTCTTGATTTCACTTTTTTGTTCAGAGTCATAAAATTTAAGGCCAAGCTGATCGACAGCAAAGCGTGACATTGAAGCAAGTTCCACCCAGAAACTGACACAGTATTTTTTTCCCTTTTCCAGCGGAGCGGACAGTCGTCCCTGAATGTATTCGCGGTATTCATCTTCCGTACCGCTTAAAATGGCGCCTACATAAGCATCGCCTGAATGCGGTTCGCTCACACCGGCAAAATTATTGGGAACTCCTGCATCACCTGTACTGCAACGGTGAAAATAGTCAGGAGAACCCTGGGTAGGATAGGTCCAATCAGGAGCCAGAAAACGTTTGGGTTCGGTTTGAACATGACTTACGGGACATTTAATATACTGCTCAAAACCAGGGTTCAGGACAAGATTTTTTGACTGGCTGTGACCCATAAGGCAGGTGATGACGAAGAATGCCGGAAGGAATAAATGCCGCAGGTGCAAATATTTAGTAATCATAGTTGTTCTCCGTTGTTCAGAGTAAAAATACCAAAATTCCGGCAATAAAAATATCAAAATAAGGTTGCGTTGCGAATCAGATAAAAATCCAAATTGTATATTTAAGGCATGATTTTAAAATATTTTGTATCAAAAAAACTATGAAGTATGGCTAATAATCAGGTGAAACAGAACAAATTGCTGGTGATTGTCATTGCCGCTGTAGCGGCATTGGGTGGTCTGCTCTTCGGTTTTGATACCGGAGTTATATCGGGTGCAATTCCCTTTTTTCAGAAAGCTTTTAATATCGGGAACGACTGGGTGGAAATAATTACCACTTCGGGGCTGATTGGTGCAGTAATCGGAGCCATGTTCAGCGGAAGAATTACCGATATTATCGGGCGGAAGAAGGTAATTTTATCGGCAGCTGTTATTTTCATTATTGGTGCTCTCTGGTCAGGTTCAGCACCTTCGGCACCTATGCTAATGGTTGCACGATTTTTCCTTGGCATTGCCATCGGAGTGTCTTCTTTCTCTGTTCCTCTTTACATTGCTGAGATATCGCCCACGAGGATCCGGGGGACTCTGGTTTCTCTTTTTCAGCTTCTCATTACCATTGGTATTATGGTTTCGTATCTCAGCGATTCCATTTTCACTGTACCTGATAATCATCCTGCTTACACTGAGTGCTGGAGACCCATGTTTTATATGGGCGCCATTCCCGCCCTTATCATGTTCATTGGCATGATCTTCCTGCCGGAAACTCCGCGCTGGCTGATCAGTAAAGGACGTGAAGAAGAATGCAGAAAAGTTCTTCAGAAAGTGGAAGATCCTGATCTTGTAGAAGATGTTATTTCGAAGATGAGGAGTGACCTGGAAGAAGACCGCAAACATAAAGTTATCTGGTCAGAGATATTTAAAAAATGGTTACGGGTTCCTTTGATTATTGCCGTAGGAATTATGTTCGTGCAGCAGTTTACAGGCATTAATACCATCATTTACTACAGCCCCAAAATCTTTCTGATGTCGGGTTTTGCCGATGCACAGGCGGCTGTATGGGCATCTGTGAGCGTTGGTGTTGTCAATGTGGCCTTTACCATTCTTTCCCTTTTCCTGATAGATAAACTGGGACGAAGGAAGTTGTATTTCATCGGACTGACCGGTCTGGTAGTTGCCCTGATTGCCATGGGTACCTGTTTTGCGCTTCAGGCCACCCTGGGCGATTCCATCAAATGGATAACCATTTCACTTGTTTGGGTGTATATTGCCTTCTTCGCCATCAGCCTGGGGCCTTTGGGCTGGCTGATCATTTCGGAAATCTTCCCATTGAGTGTCCGTGGTATTGGTTCCAGTATCGGAGCTCTGTCCAACTGGCTGTTCAACGGGATTGTGGCTTTCACCTTCTTCAAAATTGTCAAGGCCCTCACCCTGCCAGGAACAGCTATTGTCCTGAAAGGAGAAGACCTGGGTAATCCGGCAGGCGCCTTTTTCCTCTATGCATTGATTGGGATTCTGGGCCTGATCTGGGGGTATTTTTACATACCTGAAACGAAAAAGGTAACCCTTGAAAAAATTGAAGAGCACTGGCGTCAGGGGAAAAGCCCCAGGGAACTGAAACAATAAATTGCTTACCCGGTAATTTCATTCAACAGCCGGTTGGCGTAATGCGCTAACCGGCTGTTTTATATTGACCAAATAATTTTTCTCTTCGTCAAATTGCATATCCGGTAAAATTGTTTCCCTGTTTTTGTTAAAGGCTATTTATACGGCAAGCGGAATCAGTTTGCATACCCCGGCATAGCAAGAGCCCTGACGGTCTATAATTTTCATCTCAATATTCGTGCTGAAAGCAGTAACTCATGGCCCTATAATTCTAAAATAAAAATTGTACCTTTTACAGCATAAAAAACAATTCTTAAAAAAATTTTTCGAAGCTGTATTGTTAAATCAATTAAACCATTATTATTGCACCATAAAATTGACTTCTTTATGGCAAAGGAATCGAAATCCGTTCGGTCCATAAAAAAGAGTACGGGCAGTAAATCGGGGAAAAGTGCTCCGAAGGCGGCAGCGACAGCTGAGAAGGACGGCAAATTGAAGAAAAAGCCTGCCGAAAAAGAAAAGAAGGTTGCAGTTACCAAGAAAGGAGAAACAAAAACCCGGACCCCGGAAGCACCTGCCGGAAAAAAAGCGCCTTCAGCAACAGCTTCATCGGGCAAGAAGAGGCTGATTGTAAGTTACCATAATTTGTCTCCTGAACTGCTGGATCTTTTCAAGAAGAAGTACCCGACCGGTTACCTGGAATATGTAATGAAAATCAATGCCCCCAACGATAAGGTCTATTATGCGGTAACGCTTGATACGCCTGATGCCAGTTACCTGGTCAAGGTGGATGTTAAAATTGACACCCTGGAAGACGAAGATTTTATTGAACCCAGTTTTGCCGAAGACGATACGGTCGCACCGGGGGTAGACGATGCAGAAGACTTTGTAGCAGGGTCGGATGAAGATATTGAAAACATACCCAGTGAAGATGAATAGCAGGTGACAGGAAAGTTTTGTATGATACAATAGAATATAAAAGCCGCCGGAAAACCCGGCGGCTTTTATATTCTGCATGGTTAGCATCAGGAGGGTTAATAATATAATGGATAGCGGAAAACCAATGGCAATCTGTGAGTGTTTTCCTGGTTCCAGCTTATTTTCAGACAAAAAGTAACCTATCCACCAATGGTATTGGCAATATAGTCTCCAATTTCTTCGGTAGACCTTGCATAATGCGGGTCAATATCACCGGTTACTATTTTGTTTTCCAGGGCAACGGATACGCTCTTCCGGATATCAGAAGCGGCATCGGTAAAACCGAGGTAGTCCATCATCATGGCAACAGAAAGAATGGTACCGTATGGATTGGCGATGTTTTTTCCTGCTCCTTCCGGCCATGAGCCGTGGATGGGTTCAAAAAGGCCTTTGTTTTCGCCCAGGGATGCCGAGGGCAGCATGCCAATAGACCCGGTGATTACCGAAGCCTCATCAGTAAGGATATCCCCGAACATATTTTCCGTCAGCACCACATCAAAAAAAGACGGGTTCTGGATGATTTTCATTGAAGCGGCATCAACAAACATATAGTCAACCTGCACATCGGGGTAATCCGGCGCCATATTTCTGACCGTTTCGCGCCAGAGCCGGGAAGTTTCGAGCACATTGGCCTTATCAACCAGGGTCAGATGTTTCTTTCTTTTCCTGGCAGATTCAAATGCCATCTTTGCAATTCTGAGAATTTCCTGCCGGGAATAGAGGCAATGATCGTACGCTTCTTCTCCATTGTTTGTTCTGCCCTTATTGCCGAAATAGATTCCTCCGGTTAATTCTCTGTAAATGACAAAATCAACATTCCGCAAAAGGTTTTCACGAAGGGGGGATGCTTTATAGAGCAACGGATAGGTTGCAACAGGCCGGATATTGGCAAACAGTCCGAGTGCCTTGCGGATTCCGAGCAGACCCTGTTCAGGGCGCACCTTAGCTGAGGGGTCGTTGTCAAATTTCGGATGCCCGACCGCACCCAGCAGAACGGCATCAGAGTTCCGGCATAAATCAACAGTTTCGGGAGGCAAAGGATTTCCGGTTTTATCAATTGCAACGGCTCCGATAAGAGCTTCTTCCAGCTGAACGACAAATTTATGCCTGGCAGCAACTGCATTAAGTACCTTAACAGCCTGAGCCACTACTTCGGGGCCTATTCCATCTCCAGGTAAAACGGCTACTTTTATAAACGACATACGTTAAAATAATTTATGCTGACTTTCAAAACGGACTATTTTTTCTTTTATGCTCATCAGGTAATCAAAGTCGTCTAATCCTTTAAGAAGGCAATATTTTTTGTACTGATTGATTTCAAATTTTTCAGAAGCACCGGTATGATGGTTCGTTATTATCTGATTTTCCAGGTCAACAGTAAAAAGAGTTTCGGGATGATTCTGTACACTATCGAACGATTGCCTCAGAAAGTCTTCTGAAACCTGCACCGGCAGCAATCCATTGTTTAAAGCATTGTTCCGGAAAATATCAGCAAAAAAACTTGAAACCACCACGCGAAACCCATAGTCGTAAATAGCCCATGCAGCATGTTCCCTGCTGGAGCCGCTTCCGAAATTTTTCCCGGCCAGAAGGATTTTACCTGAAAAGGAAGGGTTGTTCAGTACAAAGTCCGGGTTAGGTGTATTGTCGGAAAGGTATCTCCAGTCCCTGAAGAGGTTTGTACCGAATCCTTCACGTGAAGTTGCTTTAAGAAAACGTGCCGGTATTATTTGATCGGTATCGACGTTTTCGACCGGAAGAGGAACGGCGGTTGAAGTCAGTTTCTGAAATGGTTCTCTTGCCATTTGATATCAGATTAAAAAGGGTTGGATCATAGTTCATCAGAAAAATTCACGGGGATCAACAATTTTGCCGGCGACGGCAGCGGCAGCTGCTGTAGCGGGACTTGCCAGAAAGGTCCTTGCCCCTGGTCCCTGGCGGCCTTCAAAGTTTCTGTTTGAGGTAGAAACCGCATATTTGCCGGGAGGAATTTTGTCCTCATTCATTGCCAGACAGGCACTGCAGCCAGGCTGACGCAGTTTGAACCCGGCTTCCTCGAGTACAGCAACAATTCCTTCCTCATAAGCCTGTTTTTCAACCTGTTTTGAACCTGGCACAATCCATGCCGTTACGTGGGAAGCTTTTTTGCGCCCCTTAATGAGCCGGGCTACTTCCCGGAGGTCTTCAATCCTTCCGTTGGTACAACTGCCTACAAATACATAGTCAATTGTTTTGCCGAGCAAGGGTTTTCCGGGTTCCACCCCCATATATTTCAAAGCCTTTCCGAAGGTAATTTTTTCCTGTTCTGATAAACCGGAACCGTCGGGGACAATGCCGGTTATAGGGATACCCATACCGGGATTGGTTCCGTATGTGATCATTGGTTCTATTTCTTCTGCATTGAAACTTATCTCCCTGTCGAAAACGGCATCGGGGTCAGATGCCAGGCTTTTCCATGCCTCAACTGCTGCATTCCAATCTGATCCTTTGGGAGCGAACTCTCTTCCTTTCAGATAAGCAATAGTGACCTCATCAGGAGCAATATGTCCTCCCCTTGCTCCCATTTCGATGCTCATATTGCAGACCGTCATTCTTCCTTCCATTGACAGGGAACGTATGGCTGAGCCGGCATATTCGATGAAGTATCCTGTGCCTCCGCCAGCGGTGATACGGGAAATGATGAAAAGAATGAGGTCTTTTGCTGAAACACCTTTTCCGAGCTTACCATTGACGGTAATCCGCATTTTTTTTGGTTTTGGCTGCATTATGCACTGAGAAGCCAATACCATTTCCACTTCGCTGGTTCCGATTCCGAAAGCCAGGGCACCAAAAGCCCCATGGGTAGAAGTATGGCTGTCGCCGCAAACAATGGTCATTCCGGGCAAGGTCAAACCCAGTTCAGGTCCGATCACATGAACTATACCCTGATACGGATGGTTAAGGCCGTAAAGCGTGATTCCGTGGCGGCGGCAGTTTTCCGTAAGTTTTTCGACCTGGATGCGCGAAAGCTCGTCTTTAATCGGCAGATGCTGGTTAATGGTAGGAACGTTGTGATCGGGGGTTGCCACGACCTTATCAGGCCGGAATACCTTGATTCCTCGCTGGTCCAGCCCGGCAAAGGCCTGGGGGCTGGTCACTTCATGAATATAATGCCGGTCAATATAAAGAACATCCGGTCCGTCGGGAATGCTTTCAACCACATGCTTATCCCAGATCTTATCGAACAATGTTTTCCCCATAATGATACAACAGACTAAAGATTAATGATATTGGAAATGGCATCGATAAATGCTTCTACAGAGGCAGTAATAATATCCGTACTGCCACCGAAACCATAATAGATGTTTCCTTTATAGGAAATCTGGACATGAACTTTCCCCAGGTCATCGCTGCCTCTGGTAATTGCCTGCACCAGAAATTCTTCCAGACGAACCTTCTTTTTGATAATTTTCTTCACAGCAGTAAACGAGGCATCGATCGGCCCATTTCCGGTGGCTGTTTCAGTAACCGGAACTCCGAAAAGCAGTAACCTGACCGTTGCAACAGGCACGGCAGATTTTCCGCATACCACCGTAAGGGCATCCAGTTTGATGCTTCTGTCGGCACGTTCCTGAGCACCGGCCAGCACCATAAGATCTTCGTCGGTTATGTCTTTTTTCTTATCTGCCAGTTCAAGGAACTTCTGGTAAATTTCATCCAGTTTTTGTTTTCCGAACTTAAATCCAAGGCGTTCGAGGTGGTGCTTGAGGGCGGCCCTTCCGCTCCGGGCTGTAAGAATAATTGATGATTCGCTCACACCGACATCTTTCGGGTTGATAATTTCATAATTCTCTCTGTGCTTCAGTACTCCATCCTGGTGTATTCCTGAGGAATGAGCAAATGCATTCCTTCCGACGATGGCCTTGTTGGGCTGAACAGGCATCCGCATAAGGGTAGATACCAGCCGGCTGGTAGCGAATATTTTCCGGGTATTAATGCCTGTATCCAGTTTGATGTCTTTCCGGCTTTTCAAAATCATAACAACTTCTTCGAGGGAAGTATTGCCGGCACGTTCGCCTATTCCGTTAATAGTAACTTCCACCTGGCGTGCACCGTTCAGGATACCTGCCAGAGAATTGGCAGTAGCCAGGCCGAGGTCGTTATGGCAGTGAGTGGAAATAATTGCTTTATGGATGTTGGATACATGTTCAAAAAGGTATTTTATTTTTTCTCCATACTCCTGGGGAATGGTATATCCGGTGGTATCCGGGATATTGACTACCGTTGCTCCGGCTTTAATGACGGCTTCTACTACCTTTGCCAGAAAAGCATTTTCGGTTCTGCCGGCATCTTCTGCATAAAATTCGACATCATCCACAAACTTCCTGGCATATTTAACTGCCTCCACTGCCCGTTCAATAATCTCCTCCCTGGTGGAATTGAATTTGTATTTAATGTGATAGTCGGATGTACCAATACCGGTATGGATGCGGGCCCGTTTAGCCTTCTGAAGCGACTGAACAGCCACGTCGATATCTTTCTTAACAGCCCTTGTCAGTGCGCAGATCACCGGCTCAGATACCGCCTTGGATATTTCGACAACTGAATTGAAATCACCGGGACTGGAGATGGGAAAACCAGCTTCAATTATGTCCACTCCAAGCTCTTCCAGTGCTTTTGCCACTTCTATCTTTTCTATTGTGTTGAGCTGGCATCCGGGAACCTGCTCTCCATCGCGAAGGGTTGTATCAAATACATAAACGCGTTCTGTTTCCATGGGGCAAAAAGAATATTGGTATGAAATGCAAAGAAAAGAAATATCTTTAAAATATGCTATAAAACATACCTATAAATGAAAAAAACCGGCCAGGAAAATGAGCTGACCGGTTCTTTTTTGAGCTATTCCCGATTACTGAACGATAAGTTTAGAATTAAACGTATTGTTATTGCCCGAGATTCTGAGGTGATAAACACCCGGAGCAATGCCCGTAAGTTCCATACGGGATTCTCCTTCATTCAGCGCCATAGTGGTACCAGTAACTTTCTGGCCGGACAGGCTGAACAATTCCACCAGGTAATTGCCCGGCTGCCGGGCAGAAATTGTCACTACCCCGGAAGCGGGATTGGGATAGATCCTGAAATTATGCGTTGAAACAGGATCCTTTATTCCCAGGGGACGAAGAATGATTCCCTCCTCGGTAACAAGGTAATTGATGCCGGAAACACCCTGACCACCGGTTACATCAAAATCAAAAAACTGTTTATGCTGATAACCGGGGATATCAACTATGACAGTGTAAGAGCCATCGGGGATATTGGAAAAAGTAAAGTAACCGTAATCATCGGTATAGGTTTGGGCGATAATATTTTCGCCGTCACCTTTTGTTCTGCCCACGAGAACTACAGAGGCTGATTTAACCGGTTTCCCTTCAATTGATTTCAGACGTTTGGCAACATCGAACAGATAATCATCGGCAAAAGCCACTGAGCCATCAGCTGAATTGGCTCCTGTGATTGCGGGACGTTCCCTGAGGAAAATATCGAAAACAGGAGCTGCAACGACGGAAAGATCAACTGCCGGAATATTGACCCAGCGGTTTACATTTCCATAATAGGTACCCAGTAGATTTGGATATAAAACCGGATCAGGTTCTGCGAAAATGGCAAAACCCGATGATGGTGCAGAAAAGAATTCATATTTTCCTGAACCCGAAATATCAGATTTTTCTATTTCAATACCGCGGGTATCCGTATTGACACCAAAAAGTTTTACAACGCCTTTGGTGACAGGCACCTGATTGGGGGTATAAACTGTTCCCTGAATGCCATAACCAAGAGCCGCTGCAAAGAAATAGTCCCCGTTTGTACCTGGCAACAGGTTTCCGTCAAGAGAAAATTGCGACGGGCTCGCATACGACCCTGTCACCATAACACGCCCTGTCCGGAGAAGAGATATTCCATAAATGTTAAAATAATCAGATGGACTGGCCGGCAATACCGTTTTGACATAGTCCAATGCTCCTTCCATACTCACATGGAGAACAGTAAAACCCTGAGATCCTGATATGTTATTGATCAACACCTTGTCTCCGGTAAGATACAAATTATAATAATCGGTAAGAGGCAATGCAAAGTAGGCTCCTGATGAATTCAGTGTTGATGCAAAGGTTGTTTCATAATCAATGTTGTAGCCAAAGTTCTGCCCCCACAGAAACTGACCGGAAACGGGATCAAGGCATAAAACTGCGTACTCAGGTGAGCTGAAAGCTCCTACCGGCGTAACTTTGGGTAAATTTACCTGACCGGCAACCAGAGTTCCGGCCCTGAAGGCAGTAAGCCAAAGAATTTTATTTTCATCTTTGATATATTTGATCTTATTAAGGGTATATCCTGGGGTATAAAAGTTCAGCATCGTATTGATAACAACAGAACCCAGCGGCTGGGAAAGCTGGCTATTGTCCATTTTTAATCCGAAAACATCAAACTGTCCGTCACCAGAAAGTCCATAAACTGTGTGGTTTCCAAACGTAACCTGATAACTTGAAGAAATTCCGGAAATGTAGCAATAACCATCTTTATCAAAAATTACTTCACCGGAATATTCATCGCCTTCTCCTTCTCCCGCCAACTTAAACAGTATTTGACCGTCCATATTATATCCGGCAATAAACATATCGTACTGGCTTGCTGCAGTCAATGAATTTTCAGTATCAAAACGGATGGTCCCATTAAAATATCCGGCTACAACTATGTTTTGGTTAGAAGGATCGATTTTAACCGAGGTAGCTGACATCTGGTAGGAAATGTCATCAACTGTCCATAAGTTATACCACAAGGCATTGTTCAAATTCCTATCGTATTTGATGAGACAGGACTGATAAAAATTTCCTCCCTGCAATGCCACAGGTTCCGTTGCGGTTCTGGATAAATAGAGAGAGTCGCCGTTTACATTTCCGATAAAAACAATATTGCCGTCCTTATCAATATCGCACCCCTGGAAGTCCAAATAACCATTTTCAGCATATAGATAATTGACGGCTGACTGATTTCCGGTATTCAGGTCAAGCTTCATAAACACGTTGATATTAATCCCTGAAGGAACCTTCATAATTTTTCCGTCGGGCATAACCAATGTATCACCGGAACCGGAAAGCACCAGAAGAGGATTCATATCGGGTTGAATGAGAACACTTTCAATCCCAATATTTCCCCAATTAAGAGAGGAGAAATAGACCGATTTTGCCCACATTAAACTGCCATCTTTGTTATAGCGGGCAACAAATGCAGAATTACCTTCACCACCCCAAAAACCCTTAATGGTTGTCGCTCCAAATGTTAATGACTCAGCATAAAAAGATCCTGCTACAATCACAGAGCCGTCGGGTAAAGGAACAATCTTATCTGCGTTTACAGTTCCGGTGGTACTGGCAAAATCTGACCAGCGGAAGGAAGGGGGTACCTGGGCTTTCAGGCTGAAAACAGCCAGAAGCATGAGCACAGTTAAAAGGGTAATTTTTGATTTCATAGGCATTTTTTATTTAGAACCTTTTAGTTGTACGGTTGATATTGATAAAGGTTATGTTCAATTTGACAAAATACCTTCAAAACATGATGAAAGGACGATAAAAGAAAACCATTTGATTTCTTTTGTTTATTTCAGACAAAATCCAATAACTAACACATCGTCTACCTGGTCAAGATTTCCTTTCCACTGCAGAAAGGCATCGAGCAGAAGTTCATGCTGTTTTTCCATGGGGTAGGAATGAATCTGCTGAAGTAGGCGTTTAAAGGGTTTGGCTTTGAATTTGGAGCCTTCAGGGCCTCCGAACTGGTCAGCAAATCCATCAGAAAAGATATAAAACCTGTCACCCGGTTTAACGTCAATAATATGGTTGGTGAAGGGTCTTTCCTCTCCGGCATGGATCCCAATAGGCATATTATCGCCTTTATATTCGATAAGTTCTCCCTCTCTGATGATGTACAACGGATTGTTGGCACCGGCAAACTGCATTGTATGGTTCTGTGTATCAGCAACGCACAGTGCGATATCCATTCCGTCTTTTGCTTCGTCTTCTTTTCCGGTTTGTGAAAGGGTGATTTTCACATTTTCTCTTAATTTATCGAGAATCAAACTTGCCTGAAAAGTATCTTCCTTATTTACGATCTCGTTCAGCAGGGTGACTCCCAACATGCTCATAAATGCACCCGGTACACCGTGACCGGTACAATCAGCAGCGGCAATAACAATTCTGTTATCATGCTTTGTAACCCAATAGAAATCACCGCTGACAATATCCCGGGGCATGAAGAGGATGAAATGCTCGGGCAATACTGAAAGAACCGTTTCACGGGAAGGTATGATGGCAGACTGGATGCGGCTTGCATAATGGATGCTGTCGGTTATCTCCTTTTTCTGCAATGCAATCTGGTCGCGTTGTTGAGTTGCAATATCGCGCTGGCGTTCAATTTCATCTCTCTGCGCCAGGATCTCAAGCTGCTGTTGCTGCAACTCTTCGTTCTTTTCCTCAATTTCCTTTTTCTGTTGCTCAATCTGAGCTGTTCTTTCCCGCACTTTCTGCTCGAGTATTCTTTTATCTTCCTGTAATTTACGTTCACGATAACGAATAATTTCCACAATCACAGCCACACCCAGGGCAACAACGATTAAAACAAACCAGGGTGTTTTCCAGAACGGTGGTTTGATCTGGAAAGAGAAAGAAACAGGTTCAGGATTCCATATACCGTCACTGTTGCAGGCTTTCACCAGAAAACGGTAATGTCCGTTGGGAAGTTTTTTGTATTCGGCAAAATTCTGTGTAACCGGTTCAGACCATTGTTCGTCATAACCATCCAGCTTGTACTGGTACTTTACCTTCTCAGGTATGGTATAATGGAGCCCGACAAAATCAAATATCAGAGAACTCCGGTTGTATGGGAGCTTTAAGTCAAGAGGCAGACCAGTAAGAGAATCAACTTGCCTGATATAGTTACCGATAGGTACATCGGTTCCGGAAAGCCGTATTCCGGTGATGTAGGTTTTCGGGGCATCAGAGGCAAGTATGTCATTTTCAGGGAAATACTCAACAGCACCACCGACAGTTCCAAACCATATATGGTTCCTTGCATCCATACTTACGGCATTCAGGTTGGTTTCCACCGGAAGGAACCCGTCAGATGCTCCGTAATAGAATATTTTCTGAGTGAGAATATCGATCCGGTTCAGCCCTTTCTCATGCCCTATCCACAGTGATTTTTGCCTGTCGAACAGGAGCAAATAAATGGTATTGGAGGCTAATCCGTTCTGGAGCGAATATAACTTTCGGATTCTGAAGGTATCAGCAGCCGGGACAATCTCAACCAATCCCCCTTCCGTGCCTATCCAGAAAAGGCTGTCACCGGCAGCAGCAATGTCAGTGCAGGCGTCGGAAGGCAGTCCGTTGCGGGCAGTAAATGTCTGAATTCGGTGCGGCATTTTTACAGTCAATCCCTCAGTTGTAACAAACCATAGATTATTTCTGCCATCCGGAAGGATCTTCTTCACATTTTCTCCGGAAAGGCCCTCCTGCAAGCCAAATCGTACCAATGATTTACCGTCGAATTTCCATGCTCCTGATTCCGTGGCAAGCCATAAATTTCCGTTTTTGTCTTCCGAAAGGGAATAAATTCCATTGTCACCATGATACAGTTCATCTGCCTTAATTTTGACCATGCTACCTGCGGTACGTTTTACCAGTGAACCGTAGGAACCTATCCATAGCTGATGGCGGCTGTCTTCGAACAGGCTCAGAATCACACTTTCATAAAGTCCCCTGGTTTGCGGAAATACCGTAATGCGGTTCCCCTGAAGCCTCACCAGTTCATTGTAGGTGCCAAGCCATACATTCTGGTCATGGGTGCAGGCAACACTGACAATATTATTATCAGGTAATCCGCAGGAAGTATTATAGATTTCAAAAATGCCCTTACCATACATAGAAACGCCACCAAGGGTTCCAATCCAGATGTTTCCCGAACCATCAATGCATATATCCTGAACGCGGTCGTCAATAAGACCGTTTGGTTTTCCAAGGATCCTGAACTGGCCAGGTGTGCCTGTAACAACCCCTGACTGTAAGGTTCTTGCCCAAATGCGGCCCCGGTGGTCAAATTGTATTCCCAGAATATAGTCATTAGGGATCAGGGTTGTAGCATAGGCATGAAATTTCTCCCCGTCGAAATGGGTAAGACCCTGTCTGAAATGGCCCATCCAGAGTGTTTTATCGGGTGCCTGAGCCATCGAGAGCACATAGTTTCCGGAAAGGCCATCTTTTTGTGTGAAATGGCGGAAATTTTTTCCGTCATAAACGAACACTCCCCCGCCCTGTGTTCCTATCCATATTTTCCCTTTTTCATCTTCAGCAATGGCCCATACTACGCTCTCAATCCTGCCTTCTATCTGATAGGCAACTTCAGTTGTAAAGGAAGTCCACTTTTCTCCGTCATATACAGCAACACCATTTTGCGTGCCAACCCAAATTCTCTTTTTTGAATCTTCAAACCAGGCAAGAATGTTGTTATGTGGTAATCCGTTCTGGTCAGTAAAACTGGTTATGCCATTGGATGAAATCACAGAAATTCCGCTTTCTGAAAGACACCAGACCGAATTCTCTGAATCGAGGTACAGAGATTTAATGTCGTTCGAAACAAGCCCGCTGTCTTTATTTAAGGTATAAAACACCTCTTTTTTTCTCACAGAAACACCACCGTCATGGGAAGCTATCCACAGCTGGCCTTTTTTATCTTCAAGGATTGAAGTAACTGTATTTCCGCACAGACCGGAAGATATGTTATAGTTCCTGAAGGATTTTCCGTCAAAACGTGCAATACCCACCTGAGTTCCAAACCAAAGATAGCCCTTTGAATCCTGAAATACGGCGACGACAGAATTCTGAGGAAGCCCTTCCCTGATGGAATAATTTCTAAATGGGATAATCTGGCTTTCTCCGTCAGTTACGAGGAGCAAGCCAAGAAACAAAATGAAAATGCGGTTCCGTATTTTCAGAATTGAATCCACAACTGTAAAGATACAAAAAGAGTATCTTTCACGCAGTCATTCAGACTAAAAAATCGGAACCTAAATACTAATTATCCTCTGATCAGGATATTAGAACAGGAAAAGAGCCAGCCCAGGCCTAAACCATTTCAAACTCCCTGCGCAACTGTTCAACCCATTGGTTGATGCGTTCATCAGTGAGTTTGTTCTGGTTTTCAAAATCAATGGCAAGCCCGCAGAATTTGCCGTTACGAAGTGCCCTGGAATGTTCAAAGGTATACCCATCGGCCGAGGTATAACCTACAATGGTTGCTCCTCTGGACTCCAGCAGGTCTGCCATAATGCCAACGGCATCAAGGAAATTTTCCGGATACCCCACCTGATCACCCAGCCCAAAAATGGCGATTTTTTTTCCGCTCAGGTCCATTTCTTCGAGGGCAGGTACAAATTCATCCCAGTAGTTGGGCAATTCTCCGTCAAACCAGGTTGGCACTCCGAGAATCAAATTGTCATATGAAAGAAAAGTTTTTTCGTCAATGTCTTCGGCATTAATTGGTTCAATCAGTTCCGGGCCGAATCGTTCGAGGATTTTCCCGGCTATGATGGCTGTTTTTTTTGTATTGAAGCTGTAAATAAGTGCTATTTTCTTCATTTCGGATATTTTTATTTGCTTTTTGTTGTAAACACCATAGATTTAATCCTTGTCGTTCATTTTTTCTGATAGGGAATTCTCTCCTGTTCAACGAATCAGAAAAAAAACAGATCTTCCATTGCTGTATAAATTTTGTCCGTATCAGGAAGAATGGCTTTTTCGAGAATCCGGTTAAATCCTACGGGAGTATAAGTTGCTCCTACCCTCTTTACCGGAGCATCAAGGTATTCAAATGCTTTATCGGCTATAATGGCAGCAACCTCCCCACCGAAACCTGCAAAGACTTTGTCTTCGTGAACAACCAAGACTTTCCCGGTTTTTTTCACCGAGGCAAGAATGGTCTCTTCATCAAGCGGGTTTAGTGAACGCAGGTCAATCACTTCAGCTGATGCACCATGCTTTTCATTCAGCATAGCGGCGGCTTCAAGGCACATATGGGTGGTATTTCCATAAGTAACAACGGTCAGATCAGCCCCTTCCCTTCGAATTCTGGCCTTTCCAAAAGGCACCTCAAAATCAGTAGGGATGGATGTAGCCGCTTTGGGAGCATTATAAAGAGCTTTGGGTTCAAGGAACATAGTGACACCTTTTGACCTGATGGCAGTGCGCAATAATCCGGCGGCATCGTCGGCGAACGACGGATATACAACGCGTATTCCAGGGAATGTAGTCAAAACTCCCTCAATGGTTTGCGAATGATAAAGACCTCCTCCGATATACCCGCCGGAGGCAAGGCGAATGGTGATGTTGGGCGAAAACTGGCCCTTACTTCGCCAGTAATCATGAGATGTATCGACCAGTTGTTCCATGGCCGGCCAGAAATAATCGGCAAATTCTGCTCCTTCAATTACGATTCTGATTTTCTGGTCAAAGCGGCTCATTCCGTTGGCAGTACCCACAATATAATCTTCGGCAATGGGGGCATTAAAAACCCGTTCCTTTCCAAATTCTTTCTGAAGTCCTTTGGTGACATTGAATACCCCGCCCTTTTCCTTATGGGCCACATCCTGACCCCAGAGAAAGGTATCGGGATTGTACCTGAATTCCTCCTTCAATGTTTCATTAAGAGCTTCAATCAGCTTTTTCTTTTCCCCTTCAAATGTATGGGTTCCGTCGGGGAATTTTTCGGGCATATACGGTTCGGGGACGACAAAATCAAATATGGAAGACGGATCGGGGTCAGGAGCGCTCATAGCTTTTCTGTGAGCTTCCTTCACCTCTTCCTTAACCTTCTGTTCAATAGCCACAAGTTCCTCTTCGGTAAATCGGTTATACCGCAAAAGAAGGCGACGGAATTTGGCAAGAGGGTCGTATTCCATCACATAGTTCAGTTCGTTCTGGTCGCGGTAGAGTTCGTGCCGGTCAGAATTGGAATGGGAATGAATCCTGACGCAGTTTGCGTGCACCATGGCCGGCATCTGATTTTCGAGAACCCATTGATGGGCTTCTTCCATAGTATTCATGGAATCGAATACATCTTTTCCGTTGCAGAAAAATATTTTCAGGTTTTTGATACCGCTGAAGTTGTTTACCGCCTTGCGGTTGGCTGTCTGTTCGTATTTCGGAACAGATATACCAAAACCGTTATCCTGAACGACAAAGAGCACCGGCAATTTTTCTCTTGAAGCACCATTAATAGCTTCATAAACATAACCTTCGGAAAGGGAAGATTCTCCCTGCGAAGAGATGGCCACGCCGTTATGCTTGTAGTATTTCATGGCACGGGCCACACCAACCGCATGCAATGTATGATTGCCGGTAGCAGAGGAAACATTATGAATATTCCATGCCGGTTTGGCAAAATGGTTCGACATGTGCCTGCCGCCACCCGCCACATCTGTATCCTTGCTGATTCCGTTGAGGATGATTTCTTCAGCGGTCAGACCGGCTGAGATCGCTGTCAGCATATCGCGGTAGTAGGGGAACAAATGATCAAAGCCTTTCCGGAATACCTGCCCTATGGCGAGCTGGATTCCATCATGTCCGGCGTAGGGGGCATGATACGACCATCCAATAGCCTGTTTCAGGTAATTCGGTGCCCGCTCGTCAAGATTTCGTCCGAGGGTCATGAGATAAAACCATTTTTCCAGTATTTCCTTTGATGTTTTTTTAATGTGGTATTTTTTCTGTTCGTTCATATTATCAGGTAATTAATGATTCAAACCTTTGCAGTAGTGTCAAATTTTTCGAGGTAATCGGCCACCCTTCGGAGGAAAGCACCGCCCAACGCCCCGTCGATAGCCCGGTGATCGTATGTAAGAGAGAGATACATTTTGTGGCGTATAGCAATCACGTCGCCTGACGGGGTTTCAAGTACGGCGGTTTTTTTCTCAATGGTGCCTACGGCAAGAATGGCTGCCTGCGGCTGATTGATTACCGGCGTTCCCATCAGGTTGCGGAATGTACCAAAGTTGGTAATAGAAAAAGTTCCACCCTGAATATCGTCGGGGCTGAGCTTGCCCTTGCGGGCCAAATCGGCCAGGCGGTTGATTTCAAGGGCCAGCCCGGTAAGGCTCAGCTGATCGGCATTTTTAACCACAGGGACAATAAGATTTCCGTCGGGGGTAGCCACTGCTATTCCTATATTGACAGCTTTTCGCATAATGATATTATAGCCGTCAACCGAAATATTAACCCTGGGGAAATCTCTCAGAGCACGGGCTACTGCCTGCGTAACCGCTGGCATAAAAGTGAATTTCTGTTTCTCTCTGGCTTCGAATTCATCTTTCACTCTGTTTCGCCACATCACCAGCTCTGTCACATCAGCCTCCAGTATGTTGGTGACATGTGCAGCGGTTCGTTTCGACATCACCATATGATCGGCTATAAGTTTTCTTACCCGGTCCATTTCAATCACTTCATCTCCGGGCCAGACAGAAACCGAAGGTTTGGCTTTTTCGGCAATAGTTTCCGGAGCAGATTTTATCTCCGTCTTAGCGACTTCCGGTTGTTTTGCCCGGCTCTGTACCCAGGCAAGAATATCCTGTTTCCGCACACGGCCATTACGACCTGTACCGGGGATTCTGCTCAATTCTTCGGGAGAGATCTGCTCCCGGGAAGCTATACTGCGCACGAGGGGGGAATAGAAACGAGCATCGGCTTCCTTGTATTCCGCTTTGCTGGCAGGTGCTTTTGGCTGTGCTTCCGGCTGTTTAGTTTCTTCAACAACTGATGTCGCAGCAGCTGATGACCCGGTGGTTCCGGCACCTCCCTCTGTGTCAATCAGGGCAACAACTTTACCAACAGGAACAAGGTCGTTTACCTTAAAAAGAATTTTTGCAACTTTTCCGGCAACAGGTGATGGAATCTCGCTGTCCACTTTGTCGGTAGCTATTTCCAGCAGGACATCATCCTCCTGAACCATGTCACCTTCCTTGACAAACCATTTGGTAATAGTTGCTTCTTCAATACTTTCGCCCATTTTGGGCATTTTGATTTCGAACAAAGCCATTTTTATTAAAAGTTAATTCAATACAAGTTATGATTTTTCTGCCTAAAAAACAACTGATGGTGTACAATGTTCACACCTTGTTCCAACTTTTGATCGTAAAGGAATCCATCCCCTGACGGGGGAAGTAGTTAATTTCTCTTATTTCTCCGGAACCATGAAACTATGGAACACTGAAACAGAGCGTAAAGCATAAAGAAATGGAGTGCATAAGTTCTCTCTACGCTTTACCCTCTATGCTCTGCGCTATCGCCGGATTGCGGGTGCAGGCATTTACCACAGATAGCCTTTTTAGGAAACTTTTTAAAAATCTTCTGTCTGTTCGAAATGCAGATAGTATAAAAGAGGAGGGAAAGCGGAAGGAAGGGGATTCGGATGCAAATCGATATCGCCGGGATCCCAAACCTCTACATCGGGGTAACGTATCTGCAAAACGAGAGACAGGGCCGTAAGGATTTTGGGACCCATTACAGCTATGTAAACTTTATGGGTAAGCCGATAACGTAAAATCTCGGAAGTAAAAACAGCATTTACTTTATGGAGGTTTTGCAGGGGATATGTTATAATCTGGGACGGAGGCAGGGACGCAATCAGCTTTTTATGCCTCCTTTCAATTTCTTCAGTAATTCTTTTATCAAAGTCGGGCGCGGTATATAAAGCGACAACCTTATCCGGTTTCAGCCGGTCGATCAGATTCTGTGCCGCATGGCTGTCATAGCCAAGTATCATGAGCAAGGCAACAGGCAGGTCGCGCTTTCTGCTCCATTCGAAATCCATGAGCAGGTTTGCCTCCCGCACCTTTTTGATACGGGGAGGCATATAAAAGGAAGAAGGAAAATAAGCCAGGAGAATATGAGCCTCTGAGCGGTCAAGATTGGTAATGAACATACAATGCAGCAAAGCACCAATCCATTGGCGCGGAAAACAGGATATATCCACCAGAATTTTGGGCTGGCTGCTTTCCGTTTCCCGTAAAACCGACTCAAAAAATTCAAAAAAACCCTTATTATCAGTACTTTTCAGTTTATAAATTTCGGTACGGGAGAGATCAATAACACCGGTTTTGCCCTCCGGGAAAAAGTCTTCAAAATCTTTCAGCAACAGCAATATGCGCCGGCCTGCATGGACAGGAAAGTTCTGGTTGAGCTGAGACCATCTGGCATCGCCGGAATGAGCGAAAATAAAAACATCAAAGTTCTGTTTATCAATTTCCTGTGGAGTTATCTGCCGTGCATTAATAATTTCCATTTCCTGAACTTTCATACATTCAACCAAGGGTTCATTTGCCTGAACCGATCAGTTTACTCTTTATTGTACGTATATGTTCAGGATTTGTTCCACAGCAGCCTCCTATTATTGATGCACCTGCGTCAAGGAGTTGAAAAACTCTGGAAGCCATCATTTGGGGTGATTCAGGATAGATGGTATTCCCTTCAGAAATAAGAGGAAGTCCTGCATTTGCCTGAACGATCAATGGTATTTCGGGCCAGGTTTCAGAAAATTCCTTCAGAATGGGGATCATGCCTTCCGATCCGTTTCCGCAGTTTGTTCCTAAAATGTCTATACCGGAATCTCTGAGCATCAATGCAATATCGGAAGGGCGGTACCCCATCATGGTCCGGTACAATCCATCCTTGTTTTTCTCAAAGGTGAAGGTGCAGACAATTTCACAGCTTGTATTTTCGCGGGCGGCACGAACAGCCATTATGGCTTCATCGGGATCGGACATGGTTTCGACAACAATTGCATCGGCGCCACCCTCTTCAAGCGCCATGGACTGTTCTCTGAATGCCTCATAGAGTTCATCGGGTGTAACATCCCCCGTAAGGAGCATTTTCCCTGTGGGGCCGATAGATCCCATGACAATAACCCGGCTTCCGGCTGCCGTGCGGGAAATTCTGGCGGCCTCTCTGTTGATGTCGTATGCTTTTTCGGATAATCCGTAATGTGCCAGTTTTATGCGGGAACCTCCAAAACTATTGGTTTCAATAATATCGGCACCGGCTTCCACATAAGCCGATGCAACCTTTAATACCAGATCCGGGTGAGAAAGGTTCCATTCCTCAGGGCAATCTCCCGGCTGCAGACCGAGCTGCTGCAAAAAAGTACCCCAGGCTCCGTCGCATACCGGAATTTTTCCTGAATGAATAAGTTCCTGAATTTTTCGCCTGCGTTCCATAAGGACATTCTGCTGTCTGCAAAACTAACCAATCAGAACAAATAACAAAGCCGTTATTCTAATTGATTTTTTCAGGTACCTTAGGCGAAATGGAGGTAAAAGGAGGAGGATTCAGCAGATCAAATGGTGGCCATGACTGAACAGAATCAATGGCCATATTCATGTGCCTTACAATTTCGCTGTGAAGGGTATTTCTTCTGGGAGAACTTGTATTAAGAATGACAATCCATACAATATTATCATTGCGCCGCATAACATGAGCCAATGTTCCGGTCATGGTTCCGGTTCTCCACCAGTTGTCCTCTTTATCCTTACCCATCCACCCCAGCAGGTCATCTTCGAAATAACCTGCGCTTGTCATAGCGGCTATTGATTCAGAACTAAGGATATCAGGTTTTTCAGGAAATCCGTCAATGCGAAGCATCAGCATGGCCAGCTCGGGAGAAGAGGCTATCCACCCGCCGGCAGGCCCAAGCAAAGGAATATCAATGCCACCGTTGGCACGTTCTACCTGCTCTTCGCTGCCATCAACGGCAGGAGAAAGCCTTGGTCCATATTGCTCGTAGTATTTTACCTCATTGGGATATCTCTGTGCAAAGAAGCTCTTCCCTATATGCATGTCGTATATACCAAGTGGGTAAAGAATCTGCGTCTGAACAAACTGTTCATAGGGCATTTGTGTAACCTTCTCAATCACCTCTCCCAAAATGATATACCCCAGGTTAGAATACGCATAACGATGCCCCGGGGACGAGGCAAGTGGATAATGCAGGGCAAAAACAATCAGATCAGACGATTTCAGGGGAAGATCCTTATGAAGGATTTTGGCAACAGCTACAGGATTAAAGGCCGGATCGCCATAACGCGTGCTAAAACCGGCAACATGGCGCAGGAGATGGTCAACGGTTATTTTTTCGTACCGTTTGTCTCTGTAAATTCGATAGATACTGTCATTCAGAATCCCGGAACTTCCAAAAACATGGTCATCGAGCCGCACCTTTCCCTGCTCAACCAGTTTCATGATTGCAACAGCTGTAATGAGTTTTGAAACACTGGCAATGCGAAAAAGATGAGCGGGGGAAACCGGCACCTGTTTTTCGGCATCAGCAAAACCCAGTCCTTTTGCATAAACAAGACGGCCTTTTACGGCAACGGCAACCGAAGCCCCCCTGACATTGTATTTGTGCATAATTTGCTGCACCGCTTCATCAATATAATGACAAGCAGGAAAGGAGGAATAGTCATTTGTAATTTTCCAGCTCACCGGTATACCCGCTGAAGAGGCACCTCCGGGTTCATTTCCGTCGGCAATGGCACTGCTGGAAAGACGAAAGTCGCCTGAACCTGCCAGCAACAAAAGTATAAGCAATATCCAAAAGCGTGCTACCCTACCCACAATGCATCAATTTAATCAAAATCATACAAAATTACTGCTGTCTGACTGGCCGCAAAAATAATCGAATTGATGAACAGTATGCAAAAAAATATCAACAGGTTACCCCTCAAGGATTTAGTTCTTGTGAAAAATGTATTTCTTTCTATACGGAGGGAAGTTAATGGTAAAATAGAATTCATCGAGACTGGCCGCCATTTTTCCTTTGGTTGTCTCACTCAGGTAAGGGTTTTTGGACAAGCTTGCATAAAAAAACCTTCTGTTTTTATTGAAAAACCTGATGGTCTGAATCACTTCTTTACGGGAGGAATAGGTTCCTTTAAAATCCCTGGTTGGTTGCAGAATCGTATCATTTGTGGCAGAAGGGATTCGGTAGGGTACACCGAGAATACCGGCAAAATCAAAATCAAACGGAACTGCTACCGGCCTTTTACTGTACCCGGGTTCAAATATTTCAATATTATGAAGTATGGAAGCGGCCCAATCGTTGTTCATTATCATATACTGAAAAAAACAAAGCTTTTTATATTCTTCCTGATCGAGTTCAGCAAGATGTATTTCATTGGCGTTTCTGAATTTCCCCTGCATTCTTTTTTCAAACGAACCTTTTGTTTCGAGAAGGATAGCATATCTTACAAAAGCGGGAAATGAGCCTCCGAGATTGGAAAAAGTACAGCGGATGAGCCGCACATTAAAGGCATATCTTGAAATTTTCTGATACCATTTATATAACAAGTATTCTCCTATCACATACTGTTCAAACTGAACATTTTCGGGCCTGCACTGGACCACCATCTTAATGCTCCTTATACCTTCAAAGATGGTATTTTTTACACTGTCCGGTTCAAAATACAGTCGAAGGGAAGGAAAAGAACAGTTTTCGGGACGCTTGCGAAATTTGCCTCTGACACTAATCGATGCGCTCACCATGTGCACATTTCCGCATGCATCCAGGTATCTCAGCCTGGCCGGACGCCGGACAGGGTCTCCGTTACGATCATTCAGCACCGAATCATAATTGGCAAAAATGATAATGTTCAGAACCGAATCGGAATCAAAAATCCGGGGCAATGAACACGCTGAGGATATAAGTTCCTGGCCGCTTGACCCAAAAGGCAGGAGGAGAAACGTCATTAACAGCCCAAAAAAAGACTTTATCATAGGTCAAATATACAAACCCATATACAATTCAAAAACGCTTTTTGTTCAAACAATCATCAGTAAGCGAAATACGTCGCTATTTTAATCCTATATTCGTCAATTGAAAAACTCATTTGACGAATCGACTAACAAAATCTAATCCGATTTTACACGTCGGGATTACCTCGATAAGTCAACAGAAACAAGTTGTTTAAATGTTTTTTTTGTTTCTATTGACTAATCTCAGTTAATGTTACCGGCAGGAAAAATATTGACATCCTTTGGATATGAGCACCAACCGGTTGATGGAAAGGATATTCTGCTTTCTTTGGATTCTTCTGAACAATGCGATGGTCTATTTCAAACGGTCTTTGAAAGGAAGAAATGTCATGAAATCGCAATGATGAACGATAGTGGCCTCCACACTTCTTTTAACAAGGTCTCCTTCTCCGGCATGGGCGGCTATAATATGTGTCACTTCGGCAGGTACACCGCAGGCTTCAGCTAATCCCACACCTGAGAATGGATGTCGGAGATACTTGCCATAGGCGCCCTGAACAATTTTTCCGTCCTTTTTTTCATATTCGAGAAGTTTGCCTACATCGGCCAGAATAGCTCCTGCAATAAGGGTATCCATATTAACGGGCAAATCCTTGCCGAAGAAACGGATGATTTCTTCGCCTGCCTTTTTTGCCAGGTGTACCACTGCCCTTTTGTGCGTCATGAACGATACACTGCAATCAGGCACCAGAAGAGTAAAAGGAATGGTTTCCAGGTCGTCGGGGGAAAGGGAGCTTCTGGAAAAAGCGAGAGCCCATGTCTCGGCTATTTTCTGCCGAAGTTCCCGATCGGATATCCATTCCAGTTCAGGCCAGAGATTATATACCACGGTTAAATCCATATTTCTAAAGATTATTGATGATAGCATCAGTCATTTGCACGGTAGAAGCGGCTCCCTGTGCAATCACGTCAGGCGAGCCTTTCATCATCAGCATATCGTAGGTGCGAACCTTCCCCTCGGCAATTACTTTGCTGACAGCATTCCGGATACGGAATGAAAGGTCTCTTTCATCCAGATGGTCCAGCATCAGGCATGCTGCTTCGATCATTGCAATCGGATTGACAATGGGGATCTTGTAGTTGGCATATTTGGGTGCCGAACCATGGGTAGGTTCAAAGACAGCCACTTCTGTTCCAAGATTTGCGCTGGCGGCGAATCCTAATCCCCCGATTAATCCGGCAAAACCATCCGAAACAATATCTCCGAACATATTTCCGGCAACAATAACCCCATAATCTTCGGGGTTTTTGGTCAGCCACATCATTTGTGCATCGATATTGGTATCCCACAACGCAATTTCAGGATATTCAGTTTTCTGGATTTGTTTGGCAATCCGCAGCATAAGTCCGGAGGTTTCCCTGATAACATTTGGTTTTTCACACACAGTAACCGAAGGATAATTGTACTTTCTTGCATGTTCGAATGCAGCCCGGACAATTCTTTCGGTTGCACGCCGGGTAAAGATTCTTACGGAGAGGGAAATTTCGTTTTTAGGCACATTCCCGAAATTCTCCCTGAATTTGGGATGCGTGCAGAGTGCCTGATATACCTGGTCGGGAGGATCGGTCCATTCAACACCCGAATAAAGACATTCCGTATTCTGCCTGAAAATGACGGCATTAATATAGGGTTCATAGACAGAGCCATCGGGGCGACGCCTCACAAAATTCAGGGGATTTCCTTTGTATGACCTGCAGGGGCGGATGCAGATATCGAGGTTAAATTTTTGCCTCAATCCGACAATGGGGCTCGAATAGACAAAGCCTTTATCGCGCAGTTCGGGTTTCAGCTCCGCAGCAGCCTCATCTTTGGGTTTTGAAGTAATGGCACCGAACAATGCAATTTTATGTTCCCTGATCAGCTGAATTGTTCTATCAGGCAGAGGATTCCCCTCATTACACCAAAATTCCCAGCCGATGTCACCTGTTATGTATTCAGCATCAAATCCTGCGGCATCAAGAACACGGACAGCCTGTTCCATCACAATCTTTCCGATGCCATCACCCGGTAACAGAACGATTTTTTGTTTTGCCATATGCATCCGTTATTAAATGGTTCAGGTTATTACTGTAAAAATATATGAAAGCGTATTTGAGCAACAAAATTGATGGTTGTTATACAGCATAGAAATTCAATTTTCTGCTGAAGGTCGGAAGAATAATTGCTATAATTGCACCTTTGTTAGGAAGGAGGGATGAAAAATGTCAGATTTTGGAGCGATTCAACCGGAAGGCATCTGGAAATGGTTTTCGATACTCTGTAAAATACCAAGACCTTCAGGCCATGAAGCTGATGTTATTGCCATGATCCGGAATTACGCTGAAAAGAATGGATTCCCGTCAAGGACTGATCAGGCAGGAAATCTGGTAGTTTATAAAAAGGCTTCCGAGGGGTATTCGGTTTTTCCAACGGTAATCCTGCAGGCCCATGTTGATATGGTATGCGAAAAAAACAAGGGTACCGACCATGACTTTTACAAAGACCCGATTGAAACCTACATTGACGATGGATGGGTAAAAGCCAGAGGAACTACGCTGGGTGCCGACAACGGAATCGGTGTATCGGCTATGCTGGCCATTTTGGAAGACAGACAACTCCAGCATGGTCCGCTGGAATTGCTGTTTACAATTGACGAAGAACGGGGACTCACGGGTGCCAGAAATCTGGATGATACCCTGCTTTCGGGAAAGATACTCATTAATCTTGATTCGGAAGATGAAGGTGAATTGTTTATAGGATGTGCCGGCGGAATTGACACGATTGCAGAATTTGCCCCCTCATTCGATTCTGTTCCCGATGGATACTGTTGCTATACCATTTTTATTTCCGGACTGACGGGCGGCCATTCAGGGGATGAGATTGACAAGGGCCATGCCAATTCCATCAAACTGCTTGCCCGTCTGTTATGTGAGCTGGAACAAAGCCTGAATGCACGGATCAGCTCTTTTTCGGGTGGCCACCAGCATAATGCTATACCAAGGGAAGCTATGGCAAAAGTTTGCTTACCATCCGGTAAGAAAGACAAATTTGTGGAGGAAATTATAAAATGGAAAGATATATTCTTAAAGGAATTTAAGGATACTGATCCCAACCTGAACCTTTCATGGCAGGAAGAAGAGAATTGTCAGGTTGCCTTCGCAAAAGAATTTCAGGAGAAGCTGATTCATGCACTGAACGCATGTCCTCATGGAGTTCAGCGGATGAGCCGGAGCATGCCCGGGCTGGTGGAAACTTCAACCAATCTGGCGTCGGTTAAAGAAATCCGAAACAAGATTGTGGTAGCGACCAGTCAGCGAAGCTCGGTTGATTCAGCCAAATATAATATTGCAGGCCAGGTCAGAAGTGTTTTTTACCTGGCAGGAGCCAGAACAGAGCATTCGACAGGATATCCCGGATGGGAACCCAAACCGGATTCTCCGCTCGTTCAGCACGTATCATCAACGTATCGGAGCCTGTTCGGGAAGGAGCCTGTTGTAAGAGCTATTCATGCCGGTTTGGAATGCGGCCTTTTTCTCGAAAAATATCCCGGGCTGGATATGATATCCTTTGGCCCCACAATAAAAGGTGTGCATTCTCCCGACGAACGGGTCAACATAAACAGCGTAAAAAATTTCTGGGATTTGCTCCTGGAGATTCTGAAAACATTGCCAGTAAGATAGATTGTTCCGCGTGTGAGGGCGGAATGCAATTTCTGACTGAAACATTACATTTCAATCCATAGGAACAAAATCGGCTTTGGATACGCCGCAAACCGGGCAATGCCATGTGTCGGGTATTTCTTCGAACGGGGTACCGGGAAAAATTCCGCTATCCGGGTCTCCTTCCTCCGGATCATAAACATAGCCGCACACAGTACAACGATATTTTGTCATGGATTCCAGGTTAAAATCACCCTAAAAATGCAAAAAAATCTGAAATCATCTATTTCGGACTTCAGGCCGGGATTCAGCTCTATGAACCAAAACCTGATTCAATTTCAAAATAATCAGACAGATTGCCGGAGAAAAAACTTATTAATCGATTTTTGGCAGTCTTTATGAAACACCCATGATTTGTAAACACAAACTCCAATTAACAATATTCAAATCATGGGTGTTCCCCCGCTTTGGCGGGGCAGGCTATCCGACCTTTGAAAATCAATTTTGTTCGGATGAAATGTTAAGAAAAGATTATGTTATTTTTACCAAAATGTTTTAGCTGTTTTGATTGCAATGACCGCATTTTTGCCCGAAAGTGTCCTGGAAGATTACCATACCGTATCGCTTGAAGAGGTAATGAGGGCCTCCCTGGCAGAAAGGATGGAACGAAAGTATATTTTCCCGGCAAGACTTTTGCCTGAAATACTGTTTCTGTTAAAAGAAGATTTTGACCTTATGGTAGCCGGAAATCAGGCCGTTCAGTTATATGAATCGGTCTATTTTGATACCCCTGCCCTTTCCACTTACCTGGCCCATCACAATGGTGCCGGAGACAGATACAAAATTCGGCTTCGCAAATACCATTCCACGTCGGCCTGTTTTCTGGAAATAAAGCACAGAATTGTTACCGGGAAGGTAATAAAAAAGCGGGTCGAAATTCCTGACCTTGCGGCAGACCTTGCCTCGTATTCTGAATTTCTTTGCCATAATTCACCATACCATCCCGAAGAGCTTGAAGAAAAGATAAGGTCGTACTATTACCGTATCACACTGGTTAACAAGGTACTGGAAGAGAGAGCTACGTTTGATTACGGGCTTTTTTTTACCAATGGGACCGAAAAAAAAGATTTTTCTCCCCTTGCAATTGCAGAATTCAAATTTTCAAAGGAACTGCGCCGGCCAAGCTGTCAGAGCCTCCTGCGATCGTTTCATATACGAAGTACGAATATTTCCAAATACTGTACAGGCATAGCCAGCTTATACCCGGATGTCAGAAAAAATTATTTCAAGCAGAAGCTCAGAAAAATTAACCGCATAATTTTAACCCACTATGAGAATCCTGTCAGTTGAAATTTTTGGAATTGAACTGGTTGATTTGCCAGCTCTGCTTGAGCTTACACTCAGGCTTTTACTGAACCTTGTGACGGTTGTCATTGTTGTCAGGTACATTTATTTCCCGGTCACCAGACGAAAAGATTACTTTTTTTCCTATCTGATTACGGCTGTTCTTGTATTTCTGATCTGTTTTCTTCTGGCCAACGTGAAACTGCAGATTGGTTTTGCCCTCGGATTGTTCGCGATTTTTGGCATTATCCGATACCGTACTACCACGGTACCCATAAAAGAAATGACCTATTTGTTTCTGGTCATCGGGGTCAGTGTAATCAATGCCCTGGCCAACAAGAAAGTAAGCTATGCCGAACTGTTTCTGACCAATTTAACCATCATTTTAATTGCCTTAATAGGAGAAAGGTTCTGGCTCAGAAAGAAAGAGGCCTTCAAGAACATTCTTTATGAAAAGCCTGATCTGATAAGGCCGGAAAAACGGCAGGAACTCTATGCGGATATTAAAAACCGCACCGGATTACCGATCATACGCATCGAAACCGGGGATGTGGATTATTTGCGCGATAGCGTTGAACTCCGCGTATGGTATGAAGATACGGAAGGGCTTGAAATGGATAAAACCGATTAAGCGGTCTCAGGAACCCACCTGAAATACAGTATCAAGCACAGTACCGTCAACCCATTTGACCACGGCCACCGGCCTGTCAGTCAATACAGGTTTTTGAGGTTTGCCGCAGATTTTTTCAGCCTCCTCTTTAAGTTGTTCAATTGATTTTACGGGTAATCCGGCTTTCAGAGCATCGCGTTTAAGATCTTCGCGCAGAGGATTGACAGCAATGCCGCGTTCGGTAACAATGGCATCGATCAGTTCACCCGGGCCGCAGAGAGTTGTAACTTCATCCACAATGACAGGAATCCGGTCGCGGAAAAGTGGGACGGGAAGGATAACATTTTTTGAGAACAGACAATTTTGCCAGCCCCCTATTCCATGCAACAGGTAACCGTCGGAATGGGTAACCACATTGCCATTGAACTGCAGATCAACCTCCGTTGCACCCAGAATTACCACGTCAACCAATCCGGCAAAATTTCCCTTGCTGTGGTAGTTGTAGCTGGTAAACGGGCTGGTCCAGACATGCCTGGGATTCTGGGCCATGGACTTAACCCCGTCGAGGTCGAACGTCTGGCCATCGAGAATATAATCGACAAGGCCTTCCTGAAGCATTTCCACAAGGTATTTATTGCTTCCTCCCCGGGCAAAACGTGCCTTAATACCTTTTTCCCTCATGATTTTCCGGAAATATTCGCTGACAGCAAGAGCTGTTCCTCCGGCTCCTGCCTGAAAAGAAAATCCGGGATGAATGATTCCGGTGGCTTCACAAAAACGGGCCGTCAGTTCGGCGATATAAAGCCTGTCGGGACTCCTTGTAACCTGCGTTGTTCCGGAAACAATCTTCTCAGGAATCCCGATTCTGTCGGTGACAACAACATAATCGACATAGTTTCCCTGTATTTGCCATGGGATGCAGGGAAACTCCACCAGGTTGTCGGTTACCACAATTACCTTATCAGCATATTGTGAATCAGCGAGGGCAAATCCCAGCAGGCCGCAGGCAGAAGGGCCGTACAATCCGTTGGCGTTACCGAATGAATCAGCGGCAGGAGCTCCGATGACAGCAATATCGATATGCACTTCCCCGTCCTGAATTGCCTGATATCGGCCGCCATGGGACCGAAGAACACCAATTCCCTTCATCTTCCCTTCGGAGGTGAAACGTCCCAGAGGGCCATTCATACTGCCTTCGATATGATGGATGGTACCATCTTCCAGATAGGGAATCAGCGAACCGTGACAGGGGAATGAGGCTGAAGGAAACCAGCGAAGGTTCTTAACTCCCAGCTCCTTTGCTGCAGTGAAGACGGCATGAGCTATCAGGTCTCCGTCGCGGAAATGGTGATGCGTAGAAATCGTCATCCCGTCCTTAATACCGCTTTTCAACAGGGCTGATTTCAGATCAGCAACCAGCTTGTTCCCGTCTTCAGGATAATCAATATTGGTCGGAACCGGCGGGGCATATTTTCTGCCTTCGGGCCGGTGTTTGCCAACACCCTTGTAAGGGATCGTTTCTTCGCCATTAACCAGGAGGGGAACCTTTCTTCCGGCGGCATTTGTTACAAAATCTGTCATGGAGTTACTTTTTTGAACGGTTGGTAAAGTATGGCAGTTGGTATCATTCCTTTCCGGAATGGGTTTCCACGTTATTGTTGTCAATCAAATGGAATTTCCGGGCCAGGTCAATGGTGCGGAGTGCGCGGTGAACCACCGGAGCATCGATCATTTTGCTGTTGGTATCATTCCTTTCCGGAATGGGTTTCCACGTTATTGTTGTCAATCAAATGGAATTTCCGGGCCAGGTCAATGGTGCGGAGTGCGCGGTGAACCACCGGAGCATCGATCATTTTGCTGCCCAGTGCCACCACTCCCAGTCCGCGTTCAAGCGCCTGGTTATAGGCTTCAACAATCCGCAGGGCTTTTTCGATTTCATCCTGCCCGGGCAGGTATCCGCTACGGATGGTTTCAATCTGCCGGGGATGTATGCACCCCATTCCTTCGAAACCCAATGCCTTAGATCTGCTCACATTTTCAACCAATCCTTCCCTGTCATCAATATCGGAAAAAACGGAATCAATGGCCTGGATACCGGCCGCTTTGCAGGCATTAACCAGTCGCTGACGCGCCCATAACGATTCGCTCCCCTCTTTGGTACGGACAACGCCCAGATCGGCGGTATAATCCTCAAGGCCTATTGCCATGGCAACCACCAAACCGGAGGCAGAGGCTATGGAAAACGCGTTTTCTATACCAAGAGCTGTTTCAATTATGGGCATGAGGAAGGGTAATCTGCCGTCGGGTGTTAATCCGGAGGCTTTAATAAATTCTTCCGTTTCGCTTACCTGATCGGCTGATTCTGTTTTGGGCAGCAAGATAAGATGAACATTATGGGGTAATATGGCTGCCAGGTCTTCACGTCCTGCCGGGTATTGATTAATGCGCACCATCCGTTCCGCACCAAAAAAGTCGACCTGGCACAAGGCATTTCGCACAAGAATGCGGGCTTCAAATTTCTTTTCGGGGGCAACGGAATCTTCCAGATCGAGAATCAAACCGTCAGGCTGGTGTATGCCGGCATTTATCATCAGTTTAGGAGTATTCCCCGGCACATAAAGGCGCGTCAATCGCATCCGGTCACGCACGGGTGGCTCCATGGCACTTTGTATTTTCGGGAGGATAAATTCTTTAGCACTTCCGGTGGCCATACGAATGGCAGCTTCCGTCCTTGCCGCAATGACAAACGGTAACGCTCCGCTGTCCTCAACGAGAATATTCCCCGAACGGATGTCATAGAATGACAGGATTTCCATGATCTGGCCACGAATGGAATTTCCGTACATGGAAACAACTTTGCTGTTGATGGTTACCAAAAGAGGTTCATCTGAAGGAGTATAGGTAACCCGGCAGTCGGAACGAACCTCCGGCCCGGCATTACCAGCAGAGAATGATTGTTTTTCCATACTGAAAAAGAATTCGAACAAATGTAATGATTGTTGCCCAATGTAAGGATGCTGAAGAGCAAACCATAAAATATTCCGGATTTTTGTTGATTTTACATTTTCAGTACCTAAACCAGGTTAAAACGAATCAGCCGGCGGAAAGCGCATTCCAACCGGCTGATTTTTAATTCAATATTGCAATAAGATTCTGCCTATTGCTGAACTTTCACGTCCAGTGTAATCGAGCCGCTTGCTCCGGTAGTAATGGAAGCAACCTTGATAAGACCTTTCTTGCCGGAAGCAGTTTTGAACGCAATTACTTTACCCTGAGCAAGAGAAGTAACCTTGGATGAGGACGGATTGGCCAGTGCATTGATGGTGGCGGCAGTGGCTGCATCAAATTCGGCGGCTGTTAATGTTGTCAGGTCAAAACGGGTCTGATTCTTTGTCGTCCAGCTCTGGCACCATGTAAAATTGTTGGTTCCACCGTTCAGACTGGCATCATCAGGTGCGGCGAGGGTAGCCAGGTTAACATCTCCGTAATAATAGGCAAAATCGGCCTTGGCCTGATTGGATGTTGCCTGGTTAAGAGTCATTACTGTACCATCAACCGATGCAAAGAAACTGCCGGTACTACTTTCCTGAGCTCCAAGCGTTTTGCCGGTCCAGGTCTGGATCGCCGGGGCAGCAGGAATTTTAATGGTAAAACTGGCTGAATTGGTAATGTCATCTTTGTCGGTAGCCGTAACCTTCAGCTTCATTTCCTGGGTGATTCCCGTGACTTCATGCTGGAACTGATAATTGTTCTTGTCGGAGAAACTTGTTACAGCCTGACCATCCTGGGTTTCATTATCACCCATCACCTTAAAGAATTTAACTTCCTTAAGGCCGGCATCCGACGTCACAGTCCCGGCAACCGTATAACTGGTCTGGCCGGCACTGAGAGTAACCTCGGTCTGGTTATTCAGAAATGTGATCACAGGCCCTGTTCCCGTTGTATCGTTAGAACAGGAAGTAAAAGCAAAAGCGGCCATGCCTGCAAAGGCGGCAAAAAGAACTAAACTGTTTTTTCTCATAGGTATAAAATTTAGTTTAACAATGTCAGTCACATGCATTATGTTAACATAAAACGTTTACGAAAGTTCAGACTGAAGGTTGCAAAAAGTATACCAGAATACTTTCCGGCTATTTGCTGCAGAATTCGATGAGAACGCCTCCGGCAGAGCGAGGGTGAAGGAAACCGATATTCAGGTTTTCGGCTCCCTTTCGGGCAACTTTATCGATAAGTTCCGTACCGGAGGAAGCGGCCTCGGCAAGTGCTTCGCCGGCATTTTCAACTGCCAGGGCAATATGATGGAGGCCGGGGCCTTTCCGCGCAATAAATTTTGCGATGGGGCCCTCCGGGTCAGTGGATTCAAGCAGTTCGATTTTTGTATCGCCCAGGCGAAAAAAAGCTGTTTTAACTTTCTGGTCAGGAACTTCTTCCATTGCATAACACTCCAGGCCCAGAACCTGTTCATAGAATTTTCTGGCGGTTTCAATGCTTTCCACAGCTATACCGATGTGTTCAATATGAGTAGGTTTCATTTTTCGGAATTTTGAAGTGCAAAGGTAGTGAAAAATAGCAGATCGTAATCTAAGACAGCCCTATGATTAATGGTTAAACCCACATTGCGCAATTTAACCCACATTGCGCAATAAAAACTGCGCAATGTGCCCTACGGGCCGCTTCCACTGCGTTCCAGCGGTGTTAACCCGGATGCCATCCCATAAGGCTAACCCACTGAGCATTAGCTCGCTTTGACTCCTAATGCTCAATCCGGGTTGAAAACTGCGCAATGTGCCACAAGGGCCGCCTTCACTGCGTTTCGGCGGGGTTAACCCGGATGCCTGAGCGAAAAGTCAACCCACTGAGCATTAGCTCGTTTAAACTCCTAATGCTCCATCCGGGTTAAAAGGAAGGAGGCGAAGCGTTCTTCAGAGCTCTGTAAAATTCAGAATGAATACGGGTCCGGTATCCCATGTCAATGAGTTTTCCATTGTCCATCGACGGATAAACACGGTTAGAAAGGAAAATATAGAGCATTCCGTTATCAGGTTCAACCCAGGTGTAAGTTCCGGTAAAACCGCTATGGCCAAAACTGCGGGGAGATGCTTCCGGGCAGGCCGGGCCACCATTTCCGTTCGGACGGATCAGTGGCTTGTCAAATCCCAGCCCCCGCCGGTTGCCTGTTTTACAGAACACGCAGGAAGTGAACAAATCAACGGTTGTTGAATCCATGTAACGGATGCCGCCATAGGTTCCTCTGTTCAGGTACATCTGCATCAGCTTGGCCAGGTCATTGGAATTTCCAAAAAGACCGGCATGCCCGGCCACTCCTCCCAGCATGGCCGATGCCATATCATGAACATATCCGTGAACAAGCTGCCTTCGCCAGAATATGTCATTTTCGGTAGGAACTATCTGATCAGGTGGAAATTTTGTCAGAGGGTTGAATAATAATTTTGATGCTCCCAATGACCGGTAGAAATTCTCACGGACAATATTCTGTAATGGCTTTCCTGTAACCGATTCAACCATCCTGCCAAGAAGGATGAAACCGAGGTCACTGTAAACATAGGTTTTCTTTTTGCTTACGGGAGATTCATAGATGCGCCTGAAAATCGTATCCCTCCAGGAATTGTTGAGCCACAGATGGTCCGCAACCCTGATACCGTAGACACCGGAAGAATCGTGCCGGTAAATGCCTGGTTTATAACCAACATGCGAAAAGAGATAAACGTTTTTCTCAATCCGGAAAGGATAGTCTTCCGACCATGTTTTAGAAAACAGGGGTTTATGGGGTATCAAAGGCTGTAATGTAAAAGTATAGAAAGGAATCCATGCTTCCAGCCCTGCCTGGTGGGCGAGGATATCTTCAAGAACAAGCTTTTCCTTGTTGGTTCCCCTGACATCGGGAAGATAGTTTCCAAGGTACCTCTTAAGGCTGATGATGTTTCGGTCGGCAAGTTGCATTACAACCGGCAGGGTGGCAGAGATTTTTGTTACCGATGCCAGATCATACAAATCCTCATTGATGACCTGCTTCACAGAATCATAAGTCTGAAAGCCGAAGGATTTCCGGTAGAAAACTTTCCCTTTTACGGCACAAAATATCTGACATCCGGGGGCTGCCTGCTGACGGATCATATCGTTTGCAAGGCTGTCGATACGTGCGAGGCTGTCGCGGGAAATCCCGATTTCTTCAGGGATTATATAGGAAAACCTTACCGGTTCGGGAGTATCAAGTCCGCAACCATACCTGAAAGAATCATTGATTGTAACAGGCAACCGGCCGTTTATCCTTACCCCTCCAAAAATTGCCTGGGCCGACAGGTCCTGAATAAGAGGATCATCGTCGAATGCAAGCAGAACCGATTTTGCTTTGTCGATATTCCGGAACAACCTCAGGGCGTATGGATTTGCCGTAAACGAAACGAGACAAGGCTTCCGGATGAACAATGAATCGGCAAAACGGATCAGGAAACTGCTGAACCCAAAGTTGCGGGCCGGCCGGATATCGGTATTTGAAAAAGAAAGAACAACAAGGTTGCAGGGATTTAACTTCGCAAACAAAGAATCCATGCCGTGAACAGAATCATCGGGAGCAACCGAAATAAAATCGACCGGAGCATACAAGGCAAGTGTTTTCTGGAAGATTGATGTATCCTTTGCCCCAATATTAACGGCAGCTATCCGCAATGTATCCAGCATTCTGATGGGGAGAAGGGAATCTGCGTTTTTCAGCAGCACCATACCTTCGCGGATGAGTCGGCGGCAGAGGACTTCATAGAGTGGTTTGTTCAGGTCAGCAGCCAGATGCAATGTATCAACGGGGCGGAAGGTCTGCAGTCCAGCCCAGGCTTTTGCCATCAGAACGCGACGGCAGTGCTCGTTGATTTCCTTCTCTGTAATGAGGCTATCGGCTACAGCTTTCATTATGGCATTCAAAGCAACCTGCACATCCGAAGGCATTAGAAGGATATCGTTCCCTGCCATCAGAGCTTTCACTTCCAGTTCGCCCGGAGCATATTTATCTGCCACCCCTTTCATATTAAGGGCATCGGTAAAAACAAGGCCTTTGAATCCCAGTTCTTCCCGCAGAAGGTTGCCTGTTATCAAGGGAGATACACTGGCAGGTTTGCCTTTTGCTGTATCAAGGGCAGGCACGGAAAGATGGGCCGTCATGATACCTGATATTCCCGCCTGAATAAGATACCTGAAAGGGAACAGTTCTATACTATCGAGTCGCTGACGAGAACAGGAAATCACGGGAAGAGTCAGATGCGAATCAAGGAAGGTATCGCCGTGGCCCGGGAAGTGTTTTCCCACGGCCAGAATGCCTTCGGTCTGCATACCATAGGCATAGGCAATGCCTTTCATTGTTACCTTAAACGGATCTTCTCCGAAAGAGCGTATGCTGATAACTGGATTATCGGGATTGACATTGACATCAACCACAGGAGAAAAACTGATATGCACACCCAGGCGCCTGAGCTGGGAAGCAATCTGACGACCCATTTCATAAACCAAATGATCGTTTTCGACGGCACCCAGCATCAATTGGTAAGGGTATCGGACTGTACCATCGAGGCGCATGGCCAGACCCCATTCGGCATCCATGGCAATAAGAAGAGGCACTGAAGCTGCTGCCTGGAACCTGTTAGTAAAAATTGCCTGTTTTTCAGGATTTCCCTGGAAAAATACTATGCCGCCCGGTTTGAATTTTCTGATAAGCTGTTCCACTCTGTCAGCCTCCGTTGAATCCCTGGCAGGATAAGCCGCAATCATGAACAACTGGGCAATTTTTTCCTCCAGCGACATGCGCAACATAAGGGAATCAACCCACGCCGATTTCGTTTCAAGAAAAGGAGGATCGTGCCGCTGGTACGGCATAAGAATATCGGAATTCCCGGTTCTGCCAAATGTTTTGAGGAAGAACAGAAACAAAATGAATACACTAACCAGAGAGCGCGCTGACGAATTCATACTTCTTTGCTCATTCCACAAATATAACAGAATGATTGAAAAATGGTTGATTGCAGAAAGAAGAACCTGCATTTTCTCCGCCAAACAACCTGCTTCCTGAACAAAGAAGTTTAAAATCCGTTAATAAGGACTTTCATCATATGCAGAAATGAAATTTCAATGTACTTTTAAAGCCAATAATTTCTAAACTTTGTTTTATGAAACGTTTCTTGTTGTTTTTACTCCTGCTTCCGGGAGTTTTTATTTTTTCACTGCAGGCCCAGGATGAAGCAAGGTTACTTCGTTTTCCGGCCATTCATGGTGATCAGGTTGTTTTTTCAGCCGGAGGTGACCTCTATACGGTAGCCCGCACGGGTGGAATAGCCCGCAAGCTGACCAGCTACGTCGGGTATGAAATGTTTCCCCGCTTTTCCCCTGACGGAAAAACGATAGCTTTTACCGGTCAATACGACGGGAATACGGAAGTATTCGTCATACCATCCGTGGGAGGCATTCCGAAACGTCTCACCTTCACAGCAACGCTGGACCGCGATGATGTTTCCGACCGTATGGGCCCGAACAATATTGTTTTCGGGTGGACACCAGACGGAAAATATATAACCTACCGCTCCCGGAAACAATCCTTCAATTCTTTCCGAGGAGCTTTGTTCAATGTACCTGTCAACGGGGGATTATCGGAAGAATTGCCCCTGGTTAACGGCGGATTCTGCTCGTGGTCTCCGGATGGCAAAAAACTTGCCCTGAACCGCGTATTCAGGGAATTTCGCACCTGGAAATATTACCAGGGAGGTATGGCCGATGATATCTGGATTTATGATACCGAAACCCACCAGATAGAAAATATCACCAACAATCCGCATCAGGACATCATTCCCATGTGGGCCGGACGGGAAATATTCTTCCTATCCGACAGGGACCGGACGATGAACCTTTTTGTATATAACCTTGACACAAAACAAACAACGAAAGTCACCAACTTTACCGACTATGATATTAAGTTTCCGAGCTTAGGAGGCAATTACATCGTATTTGAAAAGGGAGGCTATCTTTACACATTTGACATTAAAACCCGGAATACGGAAAAAATTCCGGTGATAATCGCCGATGATGACCTATTTGCGAGGAATGAAATCAAAGACGCATCGCAGAGCATCCGTACAGCGGACCTCTCACCGGACGGTGAAAGGGTTCTTTTCGGAGCACGGGGAGAAGTATTCTCCGTACCTGCTAAAAAAGGAATTACCCGCAACCTTACGCAAACCCCCGGAGTGCATGAACGAAATCCAAACTGGTCGCCTGACGGGAAATATATTGCATGGATATCGGATGAAAGCGGAGAATTTGAGATTTACATCCGAAGGTCAGATGGTACGGAAAAACCGGTACAGCTCACCAAAGGCGCAGATACCTATTATTTTAACATTTCCTGGTCGCCCGACAGCAAAAAGATACTGTTCAACGACCGCAAACTCCGGCTTCGTTATGTGAATATTGATTCCCGTGAGGTAGTGCCTGTGCGGCAGGCTGTATACGGAACCATCTATCAGTTTGCCTGGTCGCCTGACAGCCGTTATATTACCTATACCGAGCAAACAGAAAATGACAACTCGGTTATCCGGATATTCGATACGCAAACCAGCAAAACCTATGATGTTACTGACAACTGGTTCAGTTCTTCCTCGCCTGAATTTTCGAACGACGGAAAATATCTTGTGTTTACCTCAGCCCGCGACTTCAATCCAATCTATAGCCAGACCGAATGGAATCATGCCTATACCGACATGACCAGAGTGTATCTTGTGCTGCTGTCGCGTGATACGCCCAATCCATTTGCCCCGAAGAATGATGAAGTAAAAATTCAGGAAACTCAGCCCTCAGCCGTTGCCAAAGAACCTGAAAAAGGGAAAGACAAAGGAAAAGGCAAAACCGAAGAAACCAGGGCTGGCGAAACAAAACCAGCTGTAACAGTCAAGATTGACTTTGACGGCATCGAAAAGCGCATCCTTTCCTTGCCGGTTGATCCCAGCAACTATGGCAATGTATCCTGTGTCGACGGAATTGTATATTATAATGAATATGGGGAAGGAAGAAGGCAGGACGGAATGAAACTGAAGATGTATGACCTGAAGGAGCAAAAAGAAACCGAACTTGGCAATTACCGTTACACAATTTCTTCTAACAATAAGAAAATGCTTGTAGCCCAGGGTAACAAATATGCAGTTATCGACCTTCCCAAAGGACCTATTACGTTAAAAGAAACCGTTGATTTGTCCAACATGAAGGTAATGACCGACTATGCCCGGGAATGGAAGCAGATCTTTGACGAAAGCTGGCGGCAGATGCGGGATTTCTTTTACGTAGAAAATATGCACGGGGTTGACTGGCCAAAAATGCATGATAAATATGCGGTTCTGGTTCCTTATGTGCGCCACAGGGCTGACCTTACTTACATCATCGGGGAAATGATCGGTGAACTGACAGTAGGCCATTCCTATGTCAACAGCGGGGAAATGCCTAAACCTCCCCGCATTAAGACGGGTCTGCTGGGAGCAAAAATCAGCAAGGATGCTTCCGGTTATTTCCGGGTTGACCATATTCTGGAGGGAGCTAACTGGAGCAAAGAACTGCGCTCACCGCTTACAGAACCGGGAAATGAAGTAAAGGAAAATGAATTTATTCTTGCCGTTGATGGAAATGACGTCAGGAATGCAAATGACCTGTACTCCTTCCTTGTCGGCAAATCAGGCACCGTTGTTGAACTAACGGTGAACAGCAAACCTTCTGCCGAAGGAAGCAGAAAAGTTCTTGTGACACCCATCGATGATGAAGCCTCATTGTACTATTACAACTGGGTTCAGAGGAATATCAGGCTGGTGAATGAAAAAACCAACGGACAGGTGGGATATCTGCACATTCCCGATATGGGAGTTGAAGGACTGAATGAATTTGCCAAATATTTTTATCCCCAGCTTGCCAAAAAGGGTCTGATTATTGATGACCGCGGAAACGGCGGAGGCAATGTATCCCCCATGATCATAGACCGTCTGAGCCGGCAGGTTACCCGCTCGAATATGACACGCAATGTCACCGTACCTCGCTATACACCGGGAGAAGCCTTTCTGGGCCCCAAAGTCCTTCTGATCGATAATTATTCCGCTTCTGACGGCGATTTGTTCCCATATGCCTTCAGGAAACATAACCTGGGTACAATCATCGGTAAACGCACCTGGGGCGGCGTGGTCGGGATTACCGGACCTCTTCCGTTTATCGACGGAGCCGACCTGCGTATTCCGCAATTTGCCTCCTATTCAGCCGAAAAAAGCGAATGGATTATTGAAGGACATGGAGTTGATCCCGATATTGAAGTGGACAATGATCCCTATAAAGAATACATGGGCGAAGACGCCCAGTTGAACAAAGCCATCGAGGTAATTCTTGAACAGATAAAGAACTATAAGGGAATTCCCCCCATACCTCCGGCACCTGACAAAAGCAAATAGCGAATAGCGTTTGCAGAACTTAGAAAGGAAGCAAAATCAGCCGGTTGACCAGTGCGTCAGCCGGCTGATTTATTTATACCGTATTGCACATCAGGAGTGTAAACGAACTAATGTGCAGTGGATTGGTCTTTAGCGCAGGAATCCGGCTTAACTCCTCTGTAACCGACTTATGTTGTATAACATAATTCTTTGCTCTGGATTTTAACCTATTTAATTTAATTTTGAATAATTCTTTTTTAGGAGTTTTTCTTATGAACATCAAGGATCTTTTAAAGAAAGCTGGCCTTAAATGCACTACACAGCGGCGCATTGTTCTGGAAGCCCTGATTCACCTGAACAATCACCCGACAGCTGATGAATTGACCGGATATATTCATAAAACCCACCCTGAGATTGCACAAGGCACAATTTATCATATTCTTGGGGTATTTCTGGAAAAAGGCCTGGCCAGAAACGTGATGAGTGATGGGTTACCGTTGCGTTACGAGTTTGCGGTGGAAAAGCATCATCATCTTCATTTTGTTGATTCGGGAGAAATAAAAGATTATCCTGATCCTGAACTGGACCGGATACTGCTGAGCTATTTCAGGGACAAGGGAATTTCTGATTTCCGGATCGATGACATCGAAGTGCACATTAAAGGGAGGAAAAAGAACAGCGATACTATCAGAAACAAAGAAAAAAATAAGTAAATTTTATTGTTTAATTTAAAACCAATGCATTATGGAAAACACAGAAGTTCGTGAATTTACGCCCATGCCCAGAATAGGCGATCCGGCACCTGAATTCAAGGCAGTGACCACACAGGGTGAGATTCATTTCCCCAATGATTACAAAGGGAAATGGGTCATTCTTTTCAGTCATCCTGCTGATTTTACACCGGTATGTACATCGGAATTTATCACCTTCGCTTCCATGGAAGAGGAGTTTAAGAAACTGAATTGCTCTCTGGTGGGGTTATCCGTTGACGGTTTATACAGCCACATTGCCTGGCTGAGGACCATCAAGGAAAAAATTGAGTACAAAGGAATGAAGAATGTGGAAGTGAATTTCCCACTGATTGAGGATATTACAATGGAAGTAGCGAAGAAATACGGAATGATTCAACCGGGGGAAAGCAATACAAAAGCAGTGCGGGCAGTATTTTTTGTCGATCCGAAAGGGATTATCCGTACCATTATATACTATCCTCTGTCCCTCGGCCGAAACTTTGATGAACTGAAACGGGTACTGATTGCTCTGCAGACAGCCGACAAATTTGGAATAGCTACACCCGCCGACTGGAGACCGGGAGACGACGTGATAGTTCCTCCTGCCGGCTCATGTGGTACAGCCAAGGAACGTATGGAAGCAAAATCAGAGGACATGAAATGCTATGACTGGTTCTTCTGCACCAGGAAGTTACCGAAAGAAAAAGTGTTTGAATCAATGGGCAAATAAGAGTTTCTTTGTAAGATCTTACCTATTTTACAATCCCGGTGTTTTTCTTCACCGGGATTTTTTTTTAAAGTGCCTGAAAAGAGACTTCTCTTAATATTTATCCAACGCAACTTTCTCCCAAGACATACAGGCATCAAGCCATTAAATGCATAAATATACATTCTAAATAAACCTCTTGACTTTGAAATAATGATTTCATTCATTATTTTTGTTCGTTAAAGTGCATATTTATACAATTTAACACATTAAATAAAGGAGGGAATTATGTTTTACTGGCTAAAAAACATTGATTCCACTGGACGGAATTACCACCTTCGGTTACTGCAATCGGAAAATATCCTGAAGAAATATTTGCCGGATGGGAAGAAGTAAAGAAAATTGTAGGAAACGAAGAAATGAAGGTCATCCCGTATGGTGCCATAGCTATGTATACCTACATGGACAAACTTAAATGCGGTTTGCAACAATTCATGGCCGGCGCCAGAAAGTTCAGAATTTCCGAAATTGCGCGCGATGACCTGATTGCCTCCAACAGGGAAACGGCCGAAGTAACCGGTATACCATTTATGACAGATGCGCTTGACGAACAAGCCAGGCGTATTCTTACTCAATAAACCTTCTGTTTTTTCATAGATCCAGTCTGCAGTAAAAGCGTAGAAATCAGTTTAGGATTTTTACGCTTTTTTTTCTGTTTTCAATTCCACCATGCTCCTCTTTTCTGATAGAGTGATATGAAGTATTCGATGGAGCGGTCATAGGTCTTTTCAGCATCGGAAGGAAAATAACAGGCCGGCAGTTCGCCGTTCAGCCGGTGGTTTCTCAGGCACTCGCAGCAGATACCTTTGGAAGAGCAGGGATAGGTGCAATTGCACCATGATGCATTTCTGTTTTTGTTGCATTCCATATTCTATATGTTATTTTGTCAAATGGAGTTTGCGTTTTAGTTCATCGAGCATTGCTTCCTTCGGCATTAAAATGGAAATGGTTTTGGCCCTGAAATAGGGCCCGGATACCAACAAATACCCATTAAATTTCGTTCCCCTCGTACCCCATGAGTTTTTTGCAATGTACCACACCCGGCCTGTCGAATCTTCAGCCATTCCGATTATGTGCATGGCATGGTCGTCGGTAGTTGCATACCTGTCAAATTCCTTCTGACGGAATAACTGATTTACAAAAGGTTCCTGAGAAGGAAGGGAAATTTTATCGCAGGACTCATCCTGAGCACCGGCACTTTGCCCGGCATACGCCGGAACCGGTTCTCCGGAAAGATAGGCCATCCCATTTTTCCAATCAAACCCGGGTTCTGAGATATCAGCTGCCCATGCGATCGTATAACCATATGACAGAGCATGGCGGACTGTCTGCTCCAGTTCATCCAGAGGCACATTCCAGGCACTGGCCCAGTTCCAGTTGTCGGGTACTTCAACAGGAAATTCGGAATACCAGGGATGATGAAGAAAAGAAGTTAATACAATGTAGTGCGAAGGCTCTATTCCGAGGCTGTCTCTGAACGCAAGCGGAGTAAAGTAATGCCCCTTCCAGGAAAAATGATCAGGAACCTCCCCCAGCCAGTCATCGAGAAGTGCACTGAACCTGCCTTTCCATGCAGTATCGGTAAAGGCAACCTGATCATTTACCAACGTTTCCATAAAGCTTTTAACCGTTTTATCCAGCAGGGTATGGTCCTGAAGGGAACCCCCGGTCCTGCCGGCAGGATAGGCCTGTTCGGGAACAACTCCGACCGCAGGAACGGCATCCATAACATCGTTCAGAACACCTCCACCTGACAGACTTATCGTTCCATGCATCCTGAAGTACTTTTCTGCTTTTTTTTCATACACATTCCGCACAAAGTACATTTCGGAGAGGTCGAAGGTGTCCTTCAGCTTTCTTAACAATTCCGATTCAAGAAAAGAGACAACGGAAAAACTCCAGCAGGTATTGGTTTTATACTGGTCTTTTACCGGTGTGGACGGATTAAGACAAACAACCCGGAATGGTCCAAAATGATCTGGCTTCTGGGGAAATGCATTAACGGCCGCATGCAGAATAAAGACGAGCCATAGAATTTCTTTTCTCATACAGAATACTCAATAAAAAATCCATATACCCGGCATGAATCAGCAAAATACAAACATGCACTTTCATTTTCCGAGGATTCTGAATTCGGTACGTCGGTTAAGGGCTCTTCCCTCTTCGGTGTCGTTTCCTGCCACCGGCTGTTTTTCTCCGTATCCTCTGGCAACAATGCGGGAAGGATCCATTCCGTTCTTAATCAGATAATCGGCAACCACCTTTGCCCGGTTAAGGGAAAGTTTAAGGTTGTATTCCGGAGAACCGGTATTATCGGTATGGCCACTCACCTCGATCCGCACCTCAGGATTTTCACGCATAAAGGAAAGGAGTTTGTTGAGTTCGGCGAAGGATTCCGGCTGAAGTTCCGCCGAATTCCATGCGAAGAATATGTTTTTCAGAACCGCTTTTTCACCCGGTTTGACAGGATGCAGGGCTATTCTCATCAGGAAAGGTTTTGCTTCGGTGAACGTATCGGCCAGGGCAAAATGATCGGAATAAAAAAGGTAGCCCTGTTTTGAAACATTCAGCATATAGTTATAGCCAGGAGGCAAGGCGACGAGGAAAGTTCCCGTAACCGGATCTGATTTTGCCGTAACCAAAGAAAGCGAAGTTTTCAGGTTGATCAGCTCAAAGCTGGCCTCCAGTGGTGCACCGGTTACTGCATCCGTAACCACCCCTTTTATGTAAGAGACCGGGACAGGCCGTGCCTGAGGATACAGGTCAAAGTAATAAATATCCTGTCCCCGGGCCGTTTCGCGGTTGGTGGCGAAATAGGCTCTGTTACCTGAAGCATTGACGATCAGTCCAATTTCGTCGCGGCAGGTATTGATGGGATATCCGAGATTCACCGGTGCAGACCAGGTACTATCCTTTCTGCGGCGTGTCATATAAATATCAAATCCTCCCATACCAATATGTCCGTTGGAAGAAAAATACAAAGTAGTATTGTCGGCATGAATAAATGGCGATTGTTCATCCTTCGGGGTATTGATGCTGTCGCCCATGTTCACGGGATTTTGCCAGGAACCATCTTCATTTTTTGTACTGAACCAGATGTCGAGCCCGCCTTTACTGCCCGGCCGGTTGGATGCAAAGAACAGGGTTTTCCCGTCGGGCGAAATGGATGGTTGTTTTTCACTGGCTGAGGTGTTAACGGGACTTCCGAGATTTTCCGGCTCGGTCCATTTTTCACCCTGACGGTAGGATACATAAATATCGCACTGGCCTTTTCCATCGGGCCTGTTGCAAGCTGTAAAATACATGGTGCGGCCATCAGGGGTAAGCGTCTGGGCACCTTCATTATCAAGGGTATTCAGGGGAGGCCCCATATCAACACCCTTGCTCCAGAAACCGTTTCGGAAGTAGCTCACGTAAAAATCCTCCTGCCTGCTTCGCTGTTTTCCCTGTATTCTCATATTCACCGGAAGCAGAACCGTATAAACAAGAATCTGCTCATCAACGGAAAGGCTTGGCCAGTATTCATCGTATGCCGTATTAATACTGTCACCCAGGTTGACCGGCACAAACGGTACCGGATTTTCCACGGCCTGCAGGGCAAAATCGCAGGAACGCAGATAGAACTTCGCCTGCTGAACCAGCGATTCATTCTGTCCTTTGTACTGAAGAAAACGGAGAAAAGCACTTTTAGCCTCCTGGTATCCGCCTTCAGAAAAATGCGCCTTGCCCAGATTGTACCAGGCGGCCGGAAACAGATCGGGTTTTTCTTCCAGAATGTGTTTCAGGGTACTGATGATACCCTGATTATTGTTCATCTCGGCATAAATATCAGCCATCAGAAACCAGGCTTCGGCAAACGACCTGTCAATATCAACCGCCTGCTTAATATAATCGAGAGCAACGGAATAGTTTCGTGACTGATACTCCTGAAGAGCTATATTAAAAGCATGAACGGCTTTTTTTGACGTTGTAGTGTACTGGTTCTGAGAGAATGCTGAAGATACTGACAGGCAGATGATGACTGCAAGGAATGTGGTTATACGGAAACATCTGAAAAAATACTGCATAGGAGCATTTCTATCAGGGAATGTGCATAAACTTATGGGCCTGGAGGGAAATATTCCACTCCGGGTGTGCTTTGGCATACGCAACAATTTCCGGTATATTTTTCTCATATCTACTCCATTCCGGCTGAAGATAAAGATAGCAGTTTTTTTTGACCCTGCGGGCATTTTTTTCGGCCCAGGCAAAATCGGCGGTATCCCTGATTATTACTTTCAGTTCGCTGGCTTTTTCATAGATTTCTTCCAGAGGAGGCATATTTTCCTTGGGAGAAAGGCAAATCCAGTCCCAATGCCCTGTTAAAGGATAGGCACCCGATGTTTCAAGGAACAGGGTGATACCTCTCGCCCTGAGTGCAGTTGTAAGAGGTTCCATGTTATACATAAGAGGCTCGCCTCCTGTTACTACAACTGCCCTGGCAGGACAGGCCACAGCCTTTTCCACAATATCTTCTATGGGAACCAGAGGATGCAGGGCCGGATTCCATGAAAATTTGGTGTCACACCATTCGCATCCCACATCACAACCGCCAATACGGATAAAATAGGCCGGCTTTCCTGTATGGAAACCTTCGCCCTGGATGGTATAGAATTCCTCTACCAAAGGAAGTTTCCATCCGTTCTCCGGCTGAAAAAGCGCATCATGTTTGCCCCTGATCATAAAAAAAAAATTCAGGCAAAAGTACAGTGTTTTATTGAATCCAAATTCGTCAATTGAAAAACTCAATTGACGAATCGACGAACAAAATCTCATCAGATTTTATACGGCGGGATTACCTCGATAAGTCAATAGAAACAATGTTTTTTGTGTTTCTATTGACTAATCTCCTCTAAAAGTAATTTTGCTATAGCCTGGTTGAATTTGTTAATTCATGCTACTTCGGTTGAACCAACCGATACTTATTGCCTTAAGAATATTTTGCCCATTAACTGCTTAATGAAGCCTGCCAGGGGTTTTTGCCGGACAGTTTGAAAATACGGAATAATCAGAATTTTCAAATTACTCTGCCTTATTTTTCCAGTTTTAACAGGTGCATCATTTTATGGAACACATCGGTGTTGTCATAGATTCCTGTAAAGAGGGATGCACCGGGCCCGAAAGCATAAACCGGCACCATGATTCCGGTATGATCATGAGCGGAAAAGCGGATGCTGACAGTATGATTTTTAAGATCTCCGGCAGGCAGGCTCACTCCGCCAGTTTCATGGTCTGCCAGTACAATAACTGTTGTGTTTTTGCTGTTAGCGGCAAACTTCAACCCCTCTCCCACTGCCTTATCGAAATCCAGCACTTCTTTCACCAGCCATAAGGAATCATTTGAATGGCATGCCCAGTCAATCTGAGATCCTTCGACCATCAGAAAAAAACCTTTCTTATTGTTGGAAAGGATATTGAGTGCAAGCCGAACTGATTCAGCGAGGGCCTCCCCTCTTCCGTTCAAGGCGCCGGGCATATGGCCGGAAGCTCTGAACCAGGCCAGTTTCCCGGGAAGGGATGATGGAATCTGCCAAACCGAATCAGGAACGGTATATCCTCTGGATGTGAGATCAGCTATCAGATTCCTTCCATCGGATCGGGTTTCGAAATATTTTCTTCCGCCTCCAATGAGAACATCAACATCGGTCTTGACGATATCAGCTGCGATGGCCTCATTGTTCTCCCTGCCTGTCTGGTGTGCAATAAAAGCTGCCGGGGTAGCGTGTGTAACTGCACAGGTAACTACCAGACCCGTTGAGAGGCCTGCATCTTCAGCAAACTCGAGAATGGTTTTAAGGGGATTCCCGGTAGAATCCACTGCCAGATATGAGTTCCTGGTTTTGTGTCCTGTTGAAAATGCTGTTGCTCCTGCGGCTGAATCGGTAATGTAATTATCCAGCGACTGGGTCTTCATCAGACCAACATGTGAACACCGCTCTATATTCAGTGCGTCGGCCACAGAACCGCTTGCTGCGCAGAGCTGCGCCAGGCCCATTCCGTCACCAATGAATAGTATGACATTTTGCCTTTCTTCCTCCCTTGCCGGTTTGTTACACGAAAACACGATCAGCCCTGCAAAGGCAAACACCAAAATCCGAAATAAAGTTTTCATAGAATGAAATTTTTGAATTATTTATTTGCATTACTGTAATGAACGTTTTCATCAGCTACGGGGACGTTTCAGAATGTACCTGACAATCCACCAGATAATCCGAGCAATCCACACAAGGGCATACAGAAAACCTGTGACGGCCAATACCCATAACTGTGCGGTAAAGAGCTCCTTCCATGGTGTATGGAATCTGAGAATTCCCCATACATTAAAAAGATTTGCCAGTGCATAACAAATCAATACTATCCGCAGTTCGTTAATTTTCTGACGGGCCGTAATCACTGTATCTTTCATGGCAATGTTAATCAGTTAGTATTAAATGCATCTTATCTTACTTTTAAATTTCTGCAGTCTTTTTTATGGCTTCCACTTCCAGTTCGGAAGGCCAGTAAATAGTTTTTCCGGTGAGGGTAGCCTCATCACCCAGGAGGGTTGCCACTCCGGCCAGGTAGCCCTGTTCGGCCAGACCGGGGACGATTTTATTTTGTCTTACCGCTTCGGCAAAAGCAACAAGCTGCATATCAGAGCCGTCACTATAAAGAATTTTATTGATAAAATAAGTTCCTTTGTCTTCTGATGGATTTTCAGGTACCCAACTGGGACCTCCAACCGGAACCACCTCAAATAAATCTTTTTCGATTGAGTTGATGAGTTGAACGATTCCCGGGGCTGGGGGCGGGTTCTCAAGGAAATATTTCCCGGCTTCCATCTCTACGGTTCCCAGGGGTCCCATAACCTGCACCTCGAGACCATATTTTTTGTTACTGATCACAGAATCGTATATAAACTGCACGCCACCGGGATAGGTATATATAACAGCAACATTATCAAACACTTCTCTGCCATCCTTCCAGTAATTTATACTGCCTGTTCCGGTAACCGAAACGGGATGTGCATCCAGCACCCAATTGGCTACCTGAAGGTGATGGCTGGCCAGCTCTGTCATGAGCCCGCAGGAGTATTCCCGGTATAGCCGCCAGTTTGTCCTTCGTTCAGTGGATGGAGGAATTACCTCTCTCCTCCAGTCATTATTCCTGTGCCACCATGCCCTGATCTGGGTAACCGGCCCGATGTGTCCGTCCCTGATCCATTGAACACCCCTGACAAACCGGATATCGAAAACCCGCTGATGCCCTATCTGAAGGATTTTGCCTGTCTGGTAATGCACTTTGAGCATGGAAGCACATTCATCCGTTGTCTTTGCCATGCTTTTTTCAGAAAAAACATGCTTTCCGGCCTTCATGGCATCAATTGCAATCGCGGCATGAAGATGCAGGGGAACAGCAATGATAACCCCTTCAACATCCTTTCGCTCCAGCAACCTTCTGTAATCTGAGTAGGGCGATGCTTTGCCTCCGGTAAGGGCAACCGCCTGATCAAGGTGGGGTTTAAAGTCGTCACATACTGCCACAATTTCGGTATCGGGAACGTTCTGAAGCATTTGCATAAGATACTGGCCCCGTGAACCGGTGCCGATAACACCCAGTCGGACAACCGGTTGCGAAGGGGATTTATTAACAGAAGATGCATATAGCTTCGCCATTGAAGGAAATGTTGACAGCAATGCTGTTCCGCCTGCCATCAGCGAAAATGTCTTCAGAAATTCCCTTCGTCCGGATTCTGGTAAATCTCTGCTCATTGATCTGAATTTTTAAAAGAATATTTGGTAATCTTTCCTGCCTTATCCGGCATAAGCCGATACACCAGAGAACAATCAAAAGCCTTCATGATGGATTGATAGTCATCAGGATCAGCAAGAAACAGAGCTGTGGACAATGCTTCTGCTTCCAGACCTGATTTTGCCACCACAGCAACCACACCGGTGGTATTTACTGCCTTTCCTGTCCGGGGGTCGATAATATGGACCTTCTGCTCAGGGGGTGATTCCGCAAATTTCGGAACATTACCTGATACTGAAACAAATGCATCTGAAAGAGATATTTCGCATTCTGCATCATTTCCCGGCACATTCAGACGAATCTTCCAGGCATTTCCTGAAGGATGAAGCCCCATACCCAGCAAGGAACTTTCGCCGAAGCTTACAAAAGCATTTGCAATGCCTTCTTCCGACAGAATATTCCGGATACGGTCCAGGGCATAACCTTTTCCGAAAGCCCCCGTGTCAATCTGAACATCGGGCGAAAGAAAGCGGATGGTATTCTTTTCTTCGTTCAAAATGACGGAGGTTATTGCTGATGTCTGCTGACGCACAGAAGCATAATCATCAGGATGGGCATGTTCCTTCAGCCTTTGTTTGGTTCTGAGCATTGATATATCAAATAGTCCGCTAGTAAATTGAACATACCGGATGCACCGGTGCAGCAGATGAATCAGTTCGCTTCCTGTTTCCACTTCATGATGATAAGCAAAACGGTTCACTCTGGCAATGATGCTATCGCTGAGGTATGGATTAAGCAGATTTTCCAGCCGGTTAAGTTCACTCCGTATTTTTAAGGCCACATTATCTCCCTGTTTTCCGGCAATTTCCGGAATGACAAGATCGAGACGGGATGCCATAGCCCCGATGGTAGTATGAAAGACTGCTGCCAAGCCTTACTTTTTCTATGGAAAAGACAAAGATATTGTTTCGCACCAAAAACCATTAAGCACACGGAATTTTTTGATTTTTTTTGGGAGTTTTGGGCAGTTACAGTATTTTAGTGAAAATTATGGATACTATGGAAGAAACGATTAAGGTTGGACTAGCCTCCTATGGCATGTCGGGTGAAGTATTTCATGCTCCGCTGCTGCATGTGCATGAAGGGTTTGAACTAAGGGCAGTTTGCGAAAGAAGCCGTAAGAAAGCAGCAGAGAAATATCCGTATATTCATTCCTATTCTACCTATGAAGACCTTCTCAACGACAGGGAAATCGAACTGGTTGTTGTCAACACGCCTGATTACCTGCATTTCGAAATGGCAAAAGCTGCCCTGGAGGCCGGCAAGCATGTGGTTGTGGAAAAGCCATTTACGATAACTTCGGGAGAAGCCGATAAATTGATCAGGATTTCAAGAGAGAGAGGGAAACTCCTCAGTGTATTTCATAACCGCCGCTGGGACAACGGGTCTCTGACCGTGCGGCAGGTTCTTGCTGAAAAGCTCCTGGGCAGGCTGGTTCTTTTTGAATCCCATTTTGACCGGTTCAGAAATTATTTGCAGGACTCCTGGAAAGAAAAGGCTGGAATTGGTACCGGCACAGTCTATAATCTGGGATCACACCTGATCTATGAAGCGCTTGATTTTTTCGGGGAACCAAAGACTGTATTTGCTGATATCAGGGCAGAGAGGACCGGAAGTTGCGTTGATGACACGTTCGACATTTTTCTGGGGTATCCTGAGCTTAAGGTACTGCTTCGCAGCAGTTATCTGGTAAAGGAACCCGGACCACGGTACATACTGCATGGAACAGAAGGTTCCTATCTGAAGTGGGGCCAGGATCCGCAGGAAGAGGCCATGAAAGCGGGAAAATGGCCCGGCACTCCCGGTTGGGGTACTGAACCGCCTGAATTTTGGGGAACTCTAAATACCACCATTAACGGAACGCATTTCCGGGGCAAAATTGAAACCCTTCCAGGCAATTATCTTGCCTTTTACGATAACATTTTCAATGCCATTAGAAAGGGAGAAGAACTGATCATAACTCCGGAAAAGGCAGCAAAAGTAATCCGGATTATTGAACTGGCGTATCAGAGCAACAAGGAGCAAAAAGTAATAGCTTATTCATGAACAAAGTCTTGTGGTAAATGTTTATCAGAAAAACCAGACTATGAACCGGAGGAAATTCATCCGCAATTCAGCGTTGTCAGCAGGTGTTATTTCTCTTCCGTCATTTACTGCCTCCACCCTTCCGTCCCTGTTTGGGAAAAAAGCTTCTGATGAGATAATTTTAGGAAATACAGGCCTTAAAGTTACCCGCATGGCAATGGGAACAGGCACATCGGGCTGGAACAAGCAGTCAAATCAAACCCGTACGCTTGGTATTCAGGGACTGGCCTCTCTGCTTCACTATGCCTATGATCAGGGCATTCGTTTCTGGGATTCTGCTGATCAATACGGAACCCATCCCCATCTCAGAGAAGCTTTAAAATACGTGCCGCGCGAAAAGATTGTCATCCTCACAAAAACCCATGCTTCAACGCGGGAGGAAATGAAGGCTGATCTTGACAGATTTCGTTCCGAAATCGGCACAGATTATATTGACATCGTTCTTCTTCACTGCATGCTTGATGGAAACTGGCCGGAAAAGAAAAAAGGTGCAATGGAATATCTTTCAGAAGCAAGGGAAAAAGGAATCATTAAGGCCCACGGTGTATCCTGTCATACCCTGAAGGCTCTGAAGGCCGCTGCCGAAAGCGACTGGGTTCAGGTTGACCTGGCCAGAATCAATCCCACCGGAGACAATATGGATGCTGATGTTCCAACCGTAATTCCTCTTCTCAAAAAGATGAAATCAGACGGCAAAGGAATCATCGGAATGAAGATTTTTGGCGGAGGTACCCTCACAAACCGCGTGGATGAATGCCTTCGGTTTATCCTGAATCAGAACTATGTTGACAGCTTTACTATTGGAATTGAAAGCAAGGAACAACTGCAGGAGATTCTGAGAAAAATACCGGAACTCAGCTGAATTCTGCGTGAGCCTCCGGTATATTTCAGCAACCTTCCTGTAAAAAATCTTTTTATCCCGGAGTATGCATCAAAACTACAAACCCCAGTATGCCGGCCTTATGTGCAGGCATTCGGATTGATCCGGCTGAAACAATGTGAAAGCGGCCATTTGGGCACATGCAGGTTTATTTGCCCGGTTGTTCCCGGGAAAAACCTGAAAACAGCTTGTTGGCTTCTTCCCGAGAAAGCCATTTTCCGGAACAAATGACGATCATATGGTTAAAAACCAATTCCTGGCCCGGTTTCAGAGTAAAAATCTGTTTTTCTTCCTTTGGATTAAACACCTGCTGTCCGAGGTTATTGACTGCGAAAAGACCATAGCCTCTGGCATGAAAGTGCGCCGGATACCCCGGATTGGAAGGATGGTCAAACAAGGTGACGGAGACTTTTCTGCCCTGGTTTTCCCCGCACAAGGTAACCCAATTATTGCGTGTGCCCCATACTGCATCACCTTCTTTCCCTGAACTGCCGATATAATTTCCCGTAACTCCCGAATTGTCGGCTACAGGAACAGAAGTAATCTTTCCATGCGAATCAGTCAGCACAACAGGTTCAGTGGAAGGCATTTCCAGAAAACGGGCTACTCTTAAACCCAGCATTCCTTCTTTGTTGTCAGTAAATACCACCGTTTCATTCAGTGCACGCAAACGGGTATTGCGTTTAATGATGCGCACTGAATCGCCGGCATCGAATACATACCGGGTTGATTCGTACAGAAGGTCCTTGCCTGTTTCTGTGCGCCACACTGCACTGTATGAAAGTGAGGAAGGTTTTCCGTTGCCTGAGGAAACAGTTGGTATTCCCTGAACTACAATTCGCCCGTACTTCGGTTTTTCTTTCGGTGGTATGGCGTACGAATTATTCCAGAAATCAAATCCATTGACATCTCCATAGTTAAACCAAACCCCTACATGGTGCGGATGATCGGTTCGTTCGCCGGCCACCTTTTCAAGCGGAAACGCCCGTGTTATTCTTTGCCCCGACGCATCCAGCACCGGATAAAGAAACGGTTTCTCGAGCGTGTCAGAGTACCAGAAAGCAGAAAAAAGGTTTTGTCCGCAATAAATTAAAATCTTTGCCTGTGCGGTATCATTGACAAAAGAATACCCCCGATCCTTTAACTTTCCTCCAGAGTTCTGGCATGCTGTCATGACCGGAAAAACCATGGTTACGATTAACAAAACTGTTAAAAAGAATATATTGTTTTTCATATGGGTTAATGTTACACACCATCGTTAGGTGTATCATCTGATGGCTGAATGTTTGGCATTACAGTATAAATTGACAAGGTAAAATCACCGGAAATCAGATCACATGGTGAATACCCTGCCACCGGCCAGCACTTCCTGCCGTTCCTCGTCGAAGGTGACTTTTTCTCCGGTATGAAGGGCAGCCGTAACCATGATATTGGCAATTGAATGGTTGTAGGCGGCTACCACATCTCCGTTGCACTTCCTGCGGCTTCGCAGGCATTCCATCCAGTTGCGCATATGAGCATTTGTCATCGGATCAGCGCCGGTATTGGCACCGGTGACCACTTTCATCTGCGGCAGAGATTGTTCTTTCAGCAGATTGGCTTTCATGCCCATAGCCCTGGCTTCACTTTCCTGCAGTCCGCCGTCGGACGTAATTTTGTTCAGATCAAGGTTCAGCATTCCTCCATTGGAGAAATACAGTTCCTTGGTGCCGCCATAGGAATTGGTAAAACGGGAGGAGTATACCACCTGGAATCCGCGGGAAGGATCATCCAGTGGGCCATAATCGAATACGGCCGTCATGGTATCGGCATTGGCTCTGCCATCTTTCCAGAGGTAAACTCCGCCGTTTGCTGCCACCGAGCGGGGATGGGGAAGGCCGGTAAACCAGTGCACCGTATCAATCTGGTGCGACATCCACTGGCCGGGAATCCCTGATGAATAGGGCCAGAACAGCCGGTACTCAAGATAGTACCTTGGATTCCATGGAACATAAGGACGATTGATGAGAAAACGTTTCCAGTCGGTGTCTTCTTCTTTAATGGAGGCTACCAGGTCAGGTCTTCTCCACCGCCCCGGCTGATTGACATTCCAGGTCATTTCCACCATGACGATATCACCAAACTTACCTGATTGAATAAATTCGGCTGCAGCAATATAATTGTCAGCCGATCTTCTCTGGGAACCAATCTGGAAGACCCTGTCCGATTCCTGCACGACCTTCAGGGCATTTCTGTTATCTTCCATCGTTTCGGCAAAGGGTTTTTCCACATAAACATCCCTTCCTGCCTGAACTGCCTCGATGGTATGCATGGCATGCTGGAAATCGGCCGTACTGATAATAACAGCATCCACATCCTTTCTTTCGTATAACTCCTCATTGTTGCGGGCCAGGGCTACTTTAATCCCCTGTCTGCCAAAGTAGGCCTGCGCTTCTTCTCTCCGGCGACTCCATATGTCAGAAACCGCTACAATCTCCATATTCAGGTCTTTGGCCGAAGCAAGAAAGGCCGGTATAAGGGATGATCTTGCACGATCAGAGAAGCCAACAATACCAACACGGATACGGTCGTTTGCACCTGTAATGCGCTGGTAGGCGCTGGCAGGAAGACTGATGCCCCCCAGGGCAACCCCGGCTGTTCCGGCCGCCATAACTTTTACAAACTTCCTTCTGTCTGTTTTCATATTGTATTTGATTAGCAGGTTATTACTTGATAGAACCCAAAATATAGATTTTTCAGTTACAGTTGTTTTATCTTGATGCTGCGGAAGGAGACCTCATCCCCATGATCCTGGAGTAAAATATGCCCCTCGGGTGCTTCCCCGAAGTTTTTCCAGACTTTGTACTTGCTTTCGCTAACCAGTTTTCTGAATTCAGCTGAACCGCGCTCATATTCAAGAACTTTAAAGCCGTTCAGCCAGTGCTCAACGTGGTTTCCTCTGGAAACAATGCGTGCCTGGTTCCATTCACCAGGCGCATTGACCCGTTTGTTAGTGGCCTTGATCAGATCATAAAGGGAGGCAAGAGTTCTGCTTCCTTCATGGTTTCCCAGTTTGGCGTCAGGATGGTTTTCATCATCCAGAATCTGGTATTCCAGCCCAATAGCAGAACCTTTGTTGTGTTCCGATTCGGTAACAAAGTATTTTATGCCGCTGTTGGCTCCCCTGGTAATTTTGAATTCCAGGGTCAAATCAAAGTCAGAATATTTGTCCACGGTAACAATATCGCCTCCATTGGCAGATTCAGCGCCCCCGGAAGGAAGAACTGTCAGCATGCCATCAGCAATTTTCCATCCTTTTTCAGGGAACTTATTTTTATATGCTCCCCTCCATCCATTGGACGTCTTTCCGTCGAAAAGAAGTTTCCAGCCATGATTTTTTTCCCAATCGCTCAGCGTATTGGGAATCATGTTCACCTGGCGGATGCCTGGGTCTCCATGAAATCCGTAGAAATCAAGACTGTCGGTACGTATTCTTATGTTCCTGAAACGAACCTGAAGCCCAACCTTTGACGCATCATCTCCCACCGAATGTACCTGCAGAGCAATCAATCCTTTGGGAGTGAGGTTATCCAGCAGCCAGGAAGCAGGGACGTCGTTGATCCATGTGCGGATGGTATCACCTATGGCTTCAATCCTGAATTTATTCCATTCTCCCTGCCGGAATGCGTTACGGGCAGGTTCATTGTCGGCAAGAGTATACAACCAGCCTCTGCGGGATTCATCATATATTCCGCCGGTCCATGCCCTGGGAGAAGGGTCAATCTCCACCTGGTAACCATGTACCCGGCCGTTCATAACGAGAGGAGAACTGATGCTCCGGATTTGCACGCCGGAATTAAGCTGTGAATCAACTTTGAACTCAAGTTCAAGAATAAAGTTGTCAAATTCCTTTTCGGTACAAAGAAAACTGTTGGGACTTTTCAGCACGGTGGTTCCCACAATCTCACCGTTTTCAACTTTATATTCAGCGGTTCCGTTTTTCTGAACCCATCCGCTGAGGTCTTTTCCGTTAAAAAGCTGATACCAGCCAGTTTTTTCAACCGAAGGAGCAGACGAACAGGAAGCGGCCAGGACCAAGACAACCATTCCGGTTGCTACGACTGTTAATTTCTTGATATTTATAAAGTGCTTCATAGAAAATTATTAAGATGTTGTTTGGTTCGCAATATATTTTTTGAGCCATTCAAGGAATTCGACGCCAAATTCGGGATGTTTTACACCGTAAATAACATTTGTTTTCAGGAAGTCAATTTTACTGCCAATATCATATCGCTGTCCGGCAAAACGGAGTCCGTAGGCAGGCCTGGTCCGAACCATAAGGCGAAGGGCATCGGTGAGCTGAATTTCATTGTTTACGCCCGGAGGAATGGTGTCAAGGTAATCAAAAATATCAGGTGTAAGAATGTAGCGGCTGGCAATGGCCAGGTTGGAGGGTGCCTTATCGGCCGGTGGTTTTTCGACAAAGTCGTTGATGAGATAAACATCCCGGTCAATTTCGGTTCCGCTGATAACTCCGTACCGGCTCACAACAGCAGGATCGACCTCTTCCAGAGCAACGACCGGATGTTGGTATTTGTCATAAAGTGCTCCAAGCTGGCGGGTTACAGGGCCCTGATCAGAATCAATCAGCGTATCGCCGAGAAGTACGGCAAACGGCTGGCCATTAACGTGATCGCGGGCATACCGGATCGCATCACCAAGTCCGTTAAGTTCTTTCTGCCACACAAAATGGATATTGGCCATCGAGGTAATTGCGCGGATGGTAGCAAGCTCATCCGTTTTTCCTTTTTCCATGAGCTGGTTTTCGAGTTCGAAACTCCGGTCAAAATGCTCTTCAATGGCTCGCTTTCCTTTACCGATGATCATGAGGATATCGGTAATACCGGATGTAACAGCTTCTTCAACCACATACTGGATTACCGGTGTATCGACCACCGGAAGCATTTCTTTTGGCTGTGATTTTGTAGCCGGAAGAAACCGGGTACCGAAACCGGCCGCGGGTATTACTGCTTTGGTTATCATATTATTACATTTTCCGTGTACGTACACGGAATCAATTGCAATATATAAAAAACTTCAGATATTATAAACAATGGCGGGTTTTATTACCTGTATTCTGTGCGGTGCCATTGTTTCGACGAGCTGATGGAACATGGAATCTCCCTCGTAGGTACCAATGACAGCGCCTCCTGAACCGGTAAATTTGGCGGTAGCCCCCACGGAACGGGCCAGTTCAACCATGAGAATATTGCCTTTGCTGATAGGCATCACCTTTCTTCGAAGGTCGAAATTTTCATTCAGAAGCTGACCGAGGCGGCTTTTCTGGCCGCGCAGGAGGAATTCATAAGCTTTTTCGGTTAGCTCGCTCCACTGCCTGATGGCATCCAATACCTGAGGATCGCCGGCATGGTATCTTTCCCGGAAGGTATTGTGCACCACTTCAGAACCTTCTGAAAGGTCGGTGCGATAAGCAATATAGAGATCGGGAAGAAGGGCGGGGTCGAAAGGTTCATATTTTCCGTACCCCTGTTGATCCATGTATTTTTTGTTGAAATCCATATACACAGGGCATTCATAGGCCTGAGCCACACGATCCTGAAGTCCTGCTGCTATTTTCAGTTCATCGTTTTCCACACTGAGCACGAGGTTGGCCAGAATGGGTTTTGGGATAGATACCTCGTAAAAACTCATCAGGGCTTTCATACAGGCTGTAATAATAGCACTTGACCCGGCCAGGCCCAGACCGTATGGAATGTCGGACTGATAGCGGACAGTAAAATTCTTTTCCGGCAGTTGAATGCCTTTTGTCAGGCAATAATTGTAGAACACTTTAATGGTGGCTTTGATAAGTCGAATGCCCCCGTAATAACCATATGCCTTTACGTCATCGTTCAGTTTCTGGATGTTGCTGTACACGAGTGAATCGTACACAGAAGGCACAATCTCTATCTCAGGCGATTCGTAGAGCAATACTTCTGCCCTGAAGTTACTGAAAACAAAAGCGATCGTTTTACCAAAGTAACCGTCGGAGGGATTTCCGATGAGAGCAGCACGCGGATAGCTTGTGGTCTTAATGATCATGACAACGGAATAAGATACTGATATTTTTTCAGGCCTGTTTTATGCAGAAAATATTGAAAACTGACCCTGAGTACGCCCAGACCATAGACAACACTTCTGCGGAAATTAATGGATGAAGCTTCCTTAAAATATTTTGTAGGACATGTAATTTCAGCAATTTCAAAACCTGCCATAAAAATCTGGGCTATCATCTGGTTATCGAACACAAAATCATCTGAATTGGCATTATAGTTGACCTTTTCGAGCACACGGCGCGAAAAGGCCCTGTAGCCGGTATGGTATTCGGAAAGCTTCTGATTCAAAAGGACATTCTGCGCCAACGTAAGAATACGGTTAGCAACGTATTTGTAAAGAGGCATTCCGCCCCTGAGGGCACCTCGGCCCAGAATGCGCGAACCGAAGACGACATCGTATACTTCGTTGGCAATCAGATAGCACATTGACTGAATCAGGCGGGGTGTGTACTGGTAATCGGGGTGCAGCATAACAACGATATCGGAATTCAGTTCAAGAGCCTTGTTGTAGCAGGTTTTCTGATTTCCGCCGTACCCTTTGTTTTTTTCGTGGCGAATGATATGACGGATTCCAAGGCGTTCCGCTTCCTGTATTGTATTGTCGGTACTATGGTCATCAACCAGAATAACATGATCCACTATATCAAACGGAATCTCCCTGTAGGTTTGTTCCAGGGTTTTTTCTGCATTATAAGCCGGTAAAACTACGGTAATGACTTTGTTGTTTATCATGAAGCATTTAATTAATCCGTTGAATTTTGGGAAACAACCCGCATAAAAACAAACCCGTTTTTTTCGTACAATACGCGCAACAAAGGGTATAATTTAAGGTATTTTTCCTTTTTGCTGATTTTGGTAACGGCATAAACCGGAATTCCTGCTTTCCCTTTGTACAATTCCTCCCCGAGTGTGGTAAGATTGCTTTCTTCCGGCATTCTTGCGGCATAGAACAAATTGGCATAGCTTTTAAAGCCCAGGGTCATAACAAGGCATTTTTCCTTCTGTTTGCTTTTATAAAAATCAATAGCCGCTCTCTGGGAAAAAGCTTCAATGCGGGAAGTGAAGAAGGTCATTGAAAACCAGGTAAAAGCCAACGTGCCCGCAAGAAGGAGCAATGTTCCCCGCAGGTATTGACGTGTTTTGAGGTGCAGCAAAGCCCATGCTGCACAAACAAGCAAAACTGCACCTCCTGCCCATTCGATTCCGGAAAACGTGACATCAGCCTGAAGATTTCCCGCTGCAAAAGGATCTTTTATCCACCCTGTTGCCAGGAGCCGGGAACGGTTTTGTATCACCAGCATGGCAAGTGCCGGAATCATGGCAAGAATGAGTGACTGTATCCAGAGCCATGTGTGCTGCCAGTGAGGATAATTTCTTCTGTTTTCAATGAGGGTATTGACATAATAAGCTGCCAGGAAGGTAAGCGGAAAATAGCAAAGGGAGGAATAGTGCACGATTTTTGTTTTTACGATGCTAAAAAGAACCAATACAATCCAGAATAAAATCTGCAACCATAAAACAGATTGTTTCTGAAGGGAATTGTCGGTTTCCTGTTTTCCGAACAGCACGGGAACGGCAAGAACCGATGCCGGAAAAACTCCGAAAAGAAGCACTACCACGTGGTAAAGGAAAAAACCTCCATGTCCGGCATCCTGTGTTGAAAACAATCTGATCTGATAGCGGATAAATTCCAGAACAAGATTCATATTTCCGTTCGCAATCTGCAGGAGAAACCAGAATCCTCCCGTTAAAGCTACAAGAATGAAGTAAAGGACCACATGCCAGACGGAGGCATTAAGGCGGAACTTATTAAAAGCCAACCACATGATAAAAGTCAGCATCAGAATCAGAACCGCCACCGGGCCTTTGGTAAGAATAGCGAGGCCTATGGATAAAGCGGAGAAAATCAACATGGGGATACCCTTTTCTTCCTTTCTGCGCTCAAGGAAGAAGATAAGAAACAGAATGCCTGCGAAAATGAACAAATTGAACCAGGGGTCGATAATACCTGACCTGAAATAAAAAAAAGGCAGCATAGAACCAAGGTACAGAGCGATCCAGAGGATGGCAAAGCGGGTTGAAAAAATCCGTCGGCCGGCAAACCAGAGGAGAAAGATGGTGCAAACTCCTGCTACGGCATTGGGAAAGCGGGCGGCAAATTCATTTATCCCGAACAGATGCATAGATAACACCTGCATCCAGATAAACAAAGGGGGTTTTTCCCAGAAAGGCTGATAATTGATGCGTACTGTCAGATAATCGCCCGAAACAATCATTTCACGGGCTGATTCGGCAAAATTCACTTCATCCCAGTCGAACAGGTTCACCCGCCCAAGAAACGGGAGAAACAAAGTGAGGGCGAAAAGAGAGATCAGAACAGGATACAGGGCGTTCCTGCCCTTAAAAAAGTCAGTCAGCATGCTTGAGCAAGTTTCGAAGGTTATTGTCGAACCAGGGTTTTTCAATCCGTTTTAAAATCATCAACGAAAAAACAACGGAAATGATTCCAAGGAAAGAACCGGCCAGAATATCGATCAGGAAATGCTGCGACAGATATACTCTGGAGTAAGCCACCGCAAAAGCCATTAAGAGAAAGAAAATCTCCCAATGCCAGCGCCTTGTGATGTGTGCCAGAGCGAAAAACAGAGCAAAAGCGCTGGCACTATGGCCGGAAGGAAACGAATGACTCCGGAGCATTTTAACCCCGTGAACGATATGGAGGTTGTAAATACCATCAAAAAAGGCAACCGGACGCATGGCCCCGGGGAAAGCAAAGTTTTTAAGAATCTGTGCGAGCAATCCTGAAATTATGAATGACAGCAGGATCAGAAAAAACCATCGCAACCTGATGAAACTAACCAGGAAGGAAAGCATGACAATGAACAATCCATTACCCAACAGGGTTAAATACTTAAAAAGCTCATCAGTTAACTGGACATGAAAGGAGGTGGCATAAATATGCGACTGTGCTTTACCGTATATGAGCAAAAAAGAAAGTGCCACCAATGCAATGAATAGCCAGCCTATGAGGAAAAGTTTCCGGGCAAACAGCAATTTCAGCATACGGATGGTTTATGTGAACAGCACAAAAATAGTATATTCCGCGCAAAACAGGAGGTGTCTCAACCTCCTGTGAAATTTTATTTTGGCACAAAACCTTTTTGTTCATTGAATAACCGGCAGTTATTTTCCAGCAGAAAAAACGTATTCAATCGTTTCGTGGAATTTTTCTCCCGGATTCAGTACAACGGACGGAAAGTTTTTCTGATTGGGCGAATCGGGGAAATGGTGAGGTTCAAGAGCAAGTCCATTCCGAAAGGCATAGATTCCACCGGACTTTCCTTTAGCAGTTCCGTCCATAAAATTTCCGCTATAGAACTGAATACCGGGTTGGGTTGTCCAGATTTCAAGAATCCTGCCCGTTACCGGCGAATGAAGGCGTGCGGCCAGGCCAAATGATCCGGGAGCTTTCGACAGAACCCAGTTATGGTCATATCCCTTTCCGTAAAGCAATTGCTGATGCGATTCGTTTATGCGGGCACCAATAGTTTGTGGTTTTCTGAAATCGAATGGGGTATTGTCAACCGGCATCAACTCACCGGTAGGGATCAGCGTTGAATCAACGGGAGTAATGGCATCGGCAACCAATGTCAGATCATGGCCGAGAATGTCTCCTGTTCCTTCTCCATTCAGATTAAAATAGGCATGGTTTGTGAGATTGATAATGGTTTTTTTGTCCGTTTCGGCCTGCATATCAAGCACCAAGCGGTTGTCGTCCGTAAGTGTATAAAAAACATTCACCGTAAGATTGCCAGGATAGCCTTCCTCCCCGTCTTTTGAAAGGTAAGAAAAGAAAACAGTGTCCCCGTTCTGCCGGCTATCCCATACATGTTTGTCAAATCCCTTCAGGCCTCCGTGCAGGGTATTTGGACCATTATTGAGGTAAAGGTTATAGGTAACTCCATCGAGGGCAAATTTTCCTTTGGCAATTCTGTTGGCATAGCGTCCCACAATGCAACCAAGGTACATGTTATCATTGAGGTATTCGTCGAATGTATGGTAGCCCAGCGTTATATCAGCACGATTTCCGGCTGAATCAGGCGTAATAACCGACAATATCCTGGCGCCGTAATTGGTGAGCCATACTTCCGTTCCCTTGCTGTTTTTCAGGGTATACAGCTTAATCTCCTTACCGTCAACCAAACGGTGAAATGTTGCTGTATCAAGTGCCGGCAAAGTTGCATTCTGCTTCTGAGAATTGCGGGAGCAACTTCCCGATACAAGTGCTAATACCAATAGCGAAAGAAAAAATGCAGGTTGTGATTTCATAGTTATCTGATTATTTATACCATTGCAAATTAAAGGAATTTCCTTAAAAATATCCGACTGATATTGTTGAATTATTATTCAGTATGGATATTAACCCAAGATCATTCTTTCCTATCAGGTAATTTATTGAGAAAAACCAAAAAATGCGTTCTTTTGTAGAGGGTCGAAATACGGCATTTTTTAATTAAAAAAATTATCTGCTATTTTAGCGCTTCGTTGCAGAAAGAAAATTGTTGAATAATTAACCTGCTTTTGTTATGGATACCAGAACGCTGCTGCAGAATTTCCAATCAGTTTATCCCGACAACCATCATGAGGTGCGCATATATTTCAGTCCGGGGAGAGTCAATCTCATCGGAGAGCATACAGACTATAACGGGGGGTATGTTTTCCCGTGCGCATTAAGTTTTGGCACGTATCTGGTAATGGCACCGAACGATACCAACAAAGTGCGGTTTGCCACCGGCAATTTTGATGTCCGGCACGAGCAAAACGTCAATGCCCTCAACAAAAAAATCGATCAATTATGGATTAACTATCCCATGGGTGTGATGTATGAATTTATTACGCGGGGTTATGCTATTCCGGGAATTGACCTGTTTTTTTACGGCAATGTTCCCAATGGTGCCGGATTGTCCTCTTCCGCCTCCATCGAAGTTGTTACTGCCACTGCCTTGAATGACTTCCTTCATGCAAAGATTGGTGGTGTTGATATAGCCTTGTTATGCCAGCACGCTGAAAATCATTTTGTGGGGGTTAACTGCGGAATCATGGATCAGTTTGCCTCGGCCATGGGTAAAAAGGACCATGCTATTTATCTGGATTGCAATACGCTGGATTACCAGCTGGTACCGCTGGTTCTGAAAGGGTACAAATTGGTGATTGCCAACACCAATAAGCGTCGCGGGCTGGCTGATTCGAAGTACAACGAACGGCGCAGGGAATGCGACCAGGCAGTGGCCGAAATCAGCCGTGTTAAACCCATCAAATACCTGTGCGAACTGACGGTGGAAGAATTCAATCAGGTGCAGGGAGCCATAAGCGACGATACGGTAAGACGCAGGGCACGACATGCCATTTCGGAAAATGAGCGGACAGGAAAAGCTGTTCAATTGCTCCGCGAAGGGGATCTTGCAGGATTTGGGCAATTGATGAATGCTTCCCATGATTCACTCCGGTATGATTATGAAGTTACCGGCGTTGAACTCGATACGCTTGTTGAAGAAGCAAGAAAAATTCCCGGAGTGATCGGTTCAAGAATGACCGGAGCCGGATTCGGAGGATGCACTGTGAGCCTGGTTAAAGAAGAAGCGGTAAATGAATTGATTGAAAAGGTTGGAAAAGGATACCATGCAGTAACCGGTCTGAAGGCTGATTTTTATGTAGCGGAAGTCGGAGACGGTGCAAGGAGAATTCTCTGAAGGCCTTCTTTCAGGGTATTACAAAGCGTGCTGCATAACGAATTTTATTTTCCGTAATCATCAGAACATATACACCGGGTGTCCAGTGAGTGACATCCAGTTCCAGATGGGATTCGCTGCTGTCAAATTTCCGGACTATCTGACCCGACAGATTGATTACACTAATTGTACGCCTGGCGTCTTTCAAATAAAAATCCAATGTTACCTTGCCGGCGGCCGGATTTGGGTATAAAAGCAGATACTTGCCCGAAGTATCCATTGGAACTACAGTAATTCTGGCCAGCACATCAGATTCTGTATCGGCAGCGATGCCGGTTATACGATGGGGAAAATTCATTGCCAGACTCTGTTCTGCCTGATCGATCCTTATCATGATGGTTGAATCACCCCCGGGATAGTAGATTGTGAGAGGAAGCGAAAAGCGAAAGACCGGAGTCTTTGGTGATGATCCCTGCTGTTGCAAATTCAGCAGTAAATGGTTGCCGATTTGCTGCCATTCAACCTGAACAACCGGATAACCAAATCCATAATACCACTGATCAAAGAATCCCTGCCAGTCCCTGCCGGTTACCTGCTGAAAGGCATTCATGAAATCGCTTACCGAAGCAACGGAATATTTATTCTGCTGCAAATAATACCTCAATGCTTCAAAGAAAAGTGAATCATTGCCTGTCTCTTTCCGGAGCATATGCAAAACGGCTGCCCCTTTTTTGTAACTGAGATTGTAATTAAAGATGCGGTATACATTGGTCGCTTCTTCCGGCGGGACGTACAGGCTACCTTCGGGCATGGCAAAGGCAAAAGAATGTGCCTGGCTCATCCATGCGTTAGCTGATTCTTTTCCTTCAAAATGATCCAGGGCGAGGTATTCACCGTAGGAAGCAAAGCCCTCGTTGAGCCAGATATCGGACCAGGAAGCACAGGTCACCATATCGCCAAACCACATATGGAAAAGCTCATGGGAAACAAGAAGAAATCCGAAATTGCTGAGGGTGGTCATAGTCTGATGTTCCATACCTCCACCCATCGGGGCCAGGCAGTGTCCGTATTTTTCTTCCGGGAAAGGAAAGCCCTTCATCAGAGCAGAAAAATATTCGATAAAATCTTTTGTTCTGTCGATCTCTGTTTTGAAATTTTCAAGAATGGAAGGAACATTATAAATGAAATTCACAACCGGCAGTGAATCAGCCATCCCATAGGGCCGGGCAAATATTGTGTAATTCTGATAGTTTGCCACCGCTATGGAAATCAGATAATAAGCAATCGGGTAACGGGATTTCCAGTGAAAGCGCAGTCTTTTATCGGGCAGGGTATCGACACCGGCAAGGGTACCGTTGGAACCGGCCATGCACCAGGGAGGAACGGTTACCACGACATCTGACGAATCAATTTTGTCAGAAAGAACCTGCTTTGCAGGAAACCAGTCACTGGCAGCAAAAGGTTCCGATAGCGTCCAGGTAACAGGAACATTCCATTGCGTATCTTTCCTGTTGGTTATGCCGGAGAAAAAACCACTTCCTCCAGCATTTCCGGAATAATGAATTTCAGATTCAGCCAGGGTATTGGCAGGAAAAGGGCCGGAAACGAACAGAAGGTTGTTCTGATGAGACCAGGCAACCGGAACATGATCTACCAGAACAGAATCGACATGGTATTTTTCCGAAAGCTCAAAGCAGATCCTCTGAACATCCTGGCTGACAATAAAACGGCAGATTGCCTTGCCTTTGATGAAGGCTGAAGTATCGGAAGCTTCCAGTTCAAGGCGAAGGTATTTGACATCATAACCGGAAGAGTCGGATGCCGGCTCGGCATGAGCTCTGAATGTAAACAGGAATGGAGCAAGAATGCATACAAGAAGCCGTACGTCCATATCCTATGGGTTTCTGGTTGTTCCTGCCGGCAACGGCAAGGCATCCTTAACGCATCTGAATCCGACGGTGGCTGAACGGTCAAAACCCGGAGCCACCCTGATGAGGATCTGTCGCTTGTTCACCGGCTGCGGACCACCCTTAATATACCATTCGCTTGCATCGGGCCGGAAATAAGAACCGCCCCTGATGACAGAAAAAAGATAGGATCCGTTATCATATTCATCCTCTGTCATCTGCCATACATTGCCCACCAGATCCTCGACCTTGAAAGGAGATTTACCTTTCGGGAAAGCGTCAACCGGTGTAGTTACGCCAAAGGCGCTGTTGCATTTGGTGGCGTGAAATTCATTACCCCATGGCCAGGCTCTTCCGTCGGTTCCCTGGGCAGCATACTGCCATTCATGTTCGGTCGGCAGACGTTTTCCTGCCCATCTGGCATAGGCCCTGGCATCCTCCATACTAACCCATACAACAGGATGATTTTCCATCCCTCTTGGATACATTCCGTTTGTCCAGTGCCGGAGGTAGCCGGTTGTGTCGGCAGGACGGTAGCCTGTTTCCTGAATGAACTGGTAAAACTGCTTATTGGTTACAGGGTACCGATCCATGAAAAAGCGGTTCATATCGATCCATGCGCTATCAGGTTCCGGCGGATATGGGATGAATGACTCGTCATGCCATGTTGTATAAAGGAATTTTCCGGCAGGTATCTCAACCATGTCGTTCGGACAGGCAGAAACAGGCTCAGTTGGTGAAAGCCGGTTAATTTTCCGAATCCATCCCTGAGGAAATTCATACACCATTTCATCAATAAGTTCCTTGTTGTTGAAAAGCTGGAAAATTAACCTTCCCTGGTAATGCCCGTACTTTTCACAGAAATTGATGTGTAACTGGCCGGCAGGGTATTCATCCGGAGTATTCTGATAGGAAGGCTCATTTTTCCAGATCAGAAGCCGGTTACCCCGGTCTGCCCTAATGTAAAGAGAATCTCCCGTCCATTCTATTTTTATGGTACGCGGAAAAGAGGCCACACATTCAATACTTCCTTCGAGGCGGGTATGAAGATTTTCTTTGGGGAAAGGAAGAACCGGCACCGGCAGGTAAAACTGATCGCCAATACGGACAGGTGTCAGTTCCGTATGACTCCACAGGCTGACAAAGTGAGTGCCTTCGGTATTCCTTACCGGAAAAAGTGCGCCAGCGTGTCCTCCGGGGATCAATGAAAAGATGGTGAACAAGGTTTTATCCTCGTTTTCCCAGCGGTTAATGTAAATGCTGTCTCTCAGGGATGCGATAAGGGGAGTGAAGTTTCCCTGCTGAAAGACCTGGCTGTTTTCGCGCAAAATGCGGGTAGTTTTTCCCAGAAAAAGAAACTCCTCCCCTATCCATTGCGGACGTCCGGGGGCCATGGTGTTGATTTCGGTTCCGTATCCGTTAAAGAAAGAAATGGCTATTTCGCGACGGATGTGTCCTTCGCTGAGCTGGCATACCCGAAAGATCGCAAAGTCAGGTCTGATGAGCTTGTTCAGGTTCAGTGGCGGCTGATAATAGATGGCATCGTGCACTCTTCCCGCAAGAATTCCCTGCATATCCCTTGGCACAGCCATTCCTTCGCTGTACATAATAACGCCGTCACGCACACTGTCGGCGGCAGCCTGCAGTTCATGGCTTGAACTTCCCCTGGTGTCCAGCACCACCCCGTCGGCTCCAATTGATTTAATGAGGTACGACATTCCCGCAAGCTGATCACCATCGCGGGTGCTTTTATCCCAGGGATTATATGAAATAAAAAAACGGGTGCCATTTTGCCTTGCATAATTTGCCAGTTCCTGCAATTTAGGCAACCCGAACGGCAAATCAGCATAAAGATCCCACTGATTTCTCTGGTCCAGTCCGAGCCGCGGCCAGGTAGGCCAGAGAGCATAAATATCATACCCTCCGAAATACTTCTTGCCTTCTTCGAGAAATCCATAAAACGTATACTTTCTGGTCCGGGAATCATAAAAACGCTGGTCCCAGGCAAACTGAACCGTAGCAACATAGGCTGAACGAACCCACTGAAGATCTGCCCGTTTATACAGAGCCTCATCAAACTGCGCCACATCAAAAAGATAGCGTTCATGAAATGCTTTTTTAAGGCCATTCTGCCATTCTCCTTCAAAAGGCTCAATAAACAGGGTGTATTCGACGGAAGAACCCGGCGCCAGGATAGTGGAATACCGGCGCAGGACAGCTTCCTCTCCGGAAGTTCTTCGGGCAAGACCATAGGCAGAGGTTTTTCCGTTCAGATCAATGGAGGAATATCCTAATTCCCAGGCATTGTCAGGAAGGGTAACATCGACCGGTCCGCATCCCGGACGGAATATTTTGGCCCGGGCCAGAGCCGGAGGTCCGGATGCTGTAAGATACAGCCTGTCAGAAGCCGTTCCGAAAGGTACTACATTGGAAATCTGAACTGTGTCTGATGAAATATTTTCTATGGTCAGAACAGTTTTGTATACCAACCCTCCGGAAGAATCAGATTTCAGGGTAAATTTCAGACTGTGGTTGTATTCTATGCCCAGATCAGGAGGCAGATTGCTTTTTACCACTGAAGGATCGATGTTTTTGCCATTGAGCAGGCAGGTAAATAACGGCAGGGGCGTTTTTAGCGGATACCGCCCGTTGTCAGAGGTTCTGAATTCAGTTATCCGGAAAGGAAAAACATTATCAAAAACCGGAGTGAGGGCGGGTTGCGCCGGCAATAAAGCATATTTCAGCCAAACCAACACCAGAAAAAGCAAAATTCTTCTGTGCATAGATTCTGTTATTGCACCTGATAAAAACGATAAATTGTTGTCTGCTTATAGGTATCTCCGGGCTGAAGCACCACCGAAGGAAATTCCGGATGATTGGGAGAATCGGGATAATGCTGGGCCTCAAGGCAAAGGCCCCAGAACTGATTGTACCGGATATTCTTTTTCCCGACCTGTGATCCGTCAAAGTGATTGGCTGTATATAGCTGAACAGCAGGTTCGGTAGTTTTCATTTCAAGAGCAAGGCCGGTTTCGGGATTTATCACTACCGCCGAAGGCTTTGACAAGCCAGGTTCATCCAAAATGAAATTGTTGTCATATCCTTTGAAAGGAAAATCCTCCCGCTTCACCTTTACCGGTTTTCTAAAGTCAAATTCCGTACCGGTCACGGGCAGAATTCTGCCTGTTGGTATTAGCTCGCTATCGGTTTCGGTAATGGACGAGGCGTTTATCCATAAAAGATGGTTGACAACATTTTCTTTAGCTCCGGTAAGGTTAAAATAAGAATGGTTTGTTAAATTAACCACCGTCATCCTGTCGGTTTCTGCCTTATAATCGAACACAATCTCATTTCGTTCCGTAACACTCACACGCACAGCCACCTTCAGGTTTCCGGGAAAGCCTTCTTCTCCATCCGGACTAAGGTATGTAAAGACGACGGCCTCCTGACCCGGTTCAGGATGTGCTTCCCATACTTTTCTGTTAAATCCTTTATAACCACCGTGCAGGCAATGCTTTCCGCTGTTGGGAGTAACTTTGTACTCATGATTTCCCAGCCTGAAAGAGGCATTACTGATCCGATTGGCATACCGGCCGCAAATTACTCCAATGTATGAAGCATCCTGAGCATAGGTTTCAGGTGTATCAAATCCAAGCACAACATCGGTCAGGTTTCCCTTCTGATCCGGCACCATAACCTTATGAAGGGCTATTCCAAGATTAAGAACCTCAATGAAAAACCCATCCCTGCCATGCATACGAAACAGGATAACCTGTTGTCCGTCATACGATCCAAACGACATGCTTTCCATGATAGAATCAGTTTTTTTCCGAGTCAAAGCTATTAAAATGATATATTTAAAAAAACTAAACGGACTGAAATTTTATTTCATACCTTAGCAGAAATTTAATTCCTGCCTATGAAACACCCATGTATTGCAAACACAAACACCTATGAACAAAATTCAAATCATGGGTGTTCCCCGCTTTGGCGGGGCAGGCTATCCTACCTTTAAAAATCAATTTTGTCCAGATGAAAAAAACGATAAATTTCCTCACTGTTCTGTTATTTACAATTCTTCTCCTGGCAGGGGGTTGTAAAGGCCGGACACCTGCCACAGGAGCTTCTGAAAACAGAGATTCCGTGGTTTCAAAAGATGTACTCATAAAGGAAGTATTTGAATATCCTTTACCTACGGCATTTGAGGTAACGAACATGCTCGTAAATGCCAAGGCACCCTGTATCATTGATTTATGCAATCCGGTTTCCAATGCTGAGAAATATATCAGTCAAACCCGGAAAGCAATCAATCTTGGAGTTTACGGGGCTGATCTGTGTTATACGGTCGCCTACAATCAGAACCAGGAGACCATGAACTACATGAATGTGACACGAAAGCTGGCTGATGAACTGAACATTGGCACAACCTTCAATGCTTCCGTTGCAGAACAGATTGAAGCCAATCTTCAGAACAAGGATACATTGATCCGGATCATTTCCGATGCGTTTTATAAAACGTACAACAGCCTGATGCAAAACAAACAAGACAAGCTAAGCGCGTTTGTAATGGCCGGTTCCTGGGTAGAAGCCTTTTACATTACTTCCCAGATTTATCTTACAGCCCGCGACAAAGATGCAATAGCCTCCATTCTTATAGCCCATGGGAATTCTCTGAATAAGCTGCTGGAAATAATGCAGCCACTTTCAGAGGAAGGTGATGCAGCCTCGTTGTACAATGATCTTCTGTCAGTAAAAAAAGAATACGCAAAGCTGGAAAAGGAAAAGAAAGCCAAGCCGGATTACTCAGGTCTGGTGCGTCTTGCAGAAAAAATCAGAACGCAGATAACCGTATAATACGGTGATTGCATTTGCTGCTCCGCCTGCTTCAGATGGTAAGATCATACAGCGTTATTATTAATGTTCAGAAGATCTGTTCCACAGTGTTTAAGAGATGCGTGAGCCTGTTCTTGTAGCTTTGATGCATTTGTTCGCTCTGGCTGAAAGTTTGCATTTAAAGGCGTTTTCAGCCAAAGGAAGAGCTATTGCTGCATCGTTTGTAAAAAACATTGCCCGTTCGGGAGAATTTATTAAGCTTTACGACGACTATCTTGATTTTTACAAACGTGAGCTGAAAGAAAACGAATCGCCCGGCATCCGCGAACTTATGGTCAAACGCCTGGGGAAAAAGCTATGCAGGGAACTGATTCTGCAGGAAAGGCTGGTTGTTCTTATCCGTCTTACTGAATCATTTTTGCAGCACGAAAAGCTTTCAAAAACCGAACTTGCTTTTCTTGAGAGTATTGCAACTGAATTTCACATCAGCGTTGAAGACAGAAACGCATTATTTGATTTTGCGCAAGGTTTAACCGCTGAATGGAAAGACACATCCTCCCTGCTGGTGATTGAAAAACCGGGAGCAGAATCATCCGATGAACTGGAAGGTGCATGGATTGAGCAGAACAAACCCCTCACCGGCACTGCAGAACGGGTTATTGCCAGGGCAGGGCTAAATGGGAAAATTGAGATCCTTCATCTTTCAGATGCCAGAGCAATTCTGTTTAAATATACCGGAACCTCTGAATTGTTCATCAACCAGCAAAAAGTAGAATCCGGTTTGTTGTATCTGTTGACGGATGGTTCCATCATCAGAGGGAACAATATTTCTCCGGTTTATTTCAGTGAAATCATCAGCCGGTTTTATCAGACCGACAAACCAAAAATTGTTTTGCAAGGGAAGAATGTTTCCTATTCGTTCGGGCCAAACGGGAAAGGCATTGCTCCCTTTTCATTCTATGAAGAATCAGGGCATCTGGTAGGAATTATTGGCGGAAGCGGCGTTGGTAAATCCACTCTGTTGCGTCTCCTCAACGGACAATTGCCATTGAAAAGCGGTACCATCACCATAAACGGGTATGACCTCCACCGTGACAAATTCAGGTTACAGGGAATGATAGGCTATGTTCCGCAGGATGACCTTTTGTTTGAGGAACTGACCGTATATCAGAATCTGTTCTACAATGCCTGCCTTTGTTTTGGAAGCATGAGCAAGGGGGAAATAACTGCGATTACCCGCAAAATGCTCCGCGAACTGGATCTTGAAGAAATTAAAGACCTGAAAGTTGGTTCTCCGCTGAACAACATCATAAGCGGAGGTCAGCGGAAACGGTTGAACATAGGACTGGAACTGATGCGAGAACCTTCCATTCTGCTGGTGGATGAACCTACTTCAGGTTTATCATCAACTGATGCGGAAAAGGTGATGCTCCTGCTTCGGGAACTAGCCAACAAGGGAAAACTTGTCATTGTCAATATACACCAGCCATCGTCAAATATTTTCAGGCTATTTGACAACATCTGGGTACTTGATCAGGGTGGATTTCCTGTATACTCCGGGAATCCGATCGAAGCGGTGCATTACTTTAAAAGCATAGCTTTTCATGCCAATGCGCTTGAAAACGAGTGCCCGGTCTGCGGAAATATTGACACAGACCAGATCCTGCGGATTCTTGAAGCCCGGGAAATTGATGAACAGGGAAGACTTCTGGGTAAGCGGCGAAGACAACCTGAAGAATGGTACCGGTTGTACAAGGAAAATATTCCGCAGAACCATGATCTGAAAGCAGAAAAATCCCTTCTGCCCCGCCATGCATCTGGTATTCCTGATGAGACCCGGCAACTTGTTGTATTCAGCAAACGAAATTTTCTCAGTAAGATCGGAAATATTCAGTATCTGATTGTTGCCTTTCTTGAAGCACCTCTGCTGGCTTTGATACTGGCCTGGTTTACACGTTACGAAACCGATGCCGGTTATTTTTTCAGTGAAAACAAGAATGTTCCGCAATATTTATTTATGGCCGTGGTTGTTGCGCTGTTCATAGGTCTCACCATCAGTGCCGAAGAAATAATCAAGGATCGCAGGATTCTCCTCAGAGAGAGCTATCTGAATCTAAGCTGGTTCAGTTATATCAATTCCAAGGTTTTTTACCTTTTTGGACTGTCAGCCATTCAGACTATGCTGTTTGTCCTGGTCGGAAATATTGTGCTTGGTAATCCTGAAATGATTCCGGCTTACTGGATTGTGTTGTTCTCAACCGCCTGTTTTGCCAACCTTCTGGGCCTAAACCTCTCATCGGGACTTAAATCGGTAATAGCCGTCTATATCTCCATACCCTTACTCCTGGTACCTCAGCTTTTGTTCAGCGGGGTTATCGTATCATTCGATGACCTGCATAAAAGCCTGACGCGCAGAACTGTTGTCCCCGTTATAGGTGAAATCATGGCTTCTCGTTGGGCCTATGAGGCACTTGCCGTCGAACAGTTCAGCCACAATGCGTTTCAGAAGCACTTTTTCAAAGCAGAACAAGAAATAAGTGATGCCGGATTCAAAGTCAATTTTCTCATTCCCCGCCTGGAAAATGTAGCTCAGGCAACGATAAGAAAACTCAATGATTCTGCGGCATTCCATGAACGGCAAAACAACCTGAAGCTTCTGTACAATGAAATAAAAAAATTCCCTGAAAATAACGGGCTTTATCCTTTCGAATATATTGACAGCCTCAAAATACAGTCTTTTAACGAAACCATCGGAGAGGAATTACTTGACTACCTGACGTATGTGCGGTTGCAGTTTCTGGGAAGACTGGAAGAAGGCAACCGGCAGAAGGACTCCATTTACAATTCCTTACTTACCCGGTTGGGAGAAGATGGTGTTTATCGCCTGAAATCCAGGTCGCATAACAGCAGGCTTGCCGACATTGTGCAGAATAAAAATGAACTTGTCAAATTTATTGAAGTTAATAACCATATAATTCCCAAAAAGGACCCGATTTACGTATTGCCTGAATCGGATTACGGAAGGGCCCATTTTTATGCGGCATACAAAAGGCTGAACGGACAGTATATTGACACCCTGTGGTTCAATCTTGTGGTATTATGGCTGATGACCTTTATTCTTTACGCAATCCTTCTCACAAATGGCCTGGCCGGGACTCTTGATTATTTCAGCAGGGAAATAAAGAATATAAGCCGAATCCGCCGATAAATTCTATCAAACCGGTTTGCCAGAAAGTTTGTATTTTTTATTTTTACCAAAACCAAACAACTTGATGCAAGTATGAAAAAGAAAGAATTTGAAAAAAAGGTATCCCAGCTCTTTTCTGAGTACAACAAATTGATTAACAGGACAAACAAACCCCTTAAACAGGGTAACGGAATTTTTACCCGGTACAAACACCCCATACTCACGGCCGATCATACGCCGGTTTTCTGGAGGTATGATCTCAATCAGAAAACGAATCCCCATCTGATGACCCGTCTCGGTATCAATTCGGTTTTTAATTCCGGGGCAATACTGTTTAAGGGGAAATATACTCTGGTGGCAAGAGTTGAAGGATGGGACCGAAAATCATTTTTTGCTGTTGCCCAAAGTCCCAACGGAATTGATCATTGGGAATTCTGGGATTATCCTGTCACCCTGCCGGAAACGAAGGAACCCGATACCAACGTATATGACATGCGGCTTACCCAGCATGAAGACGGCTGGATTTACGGGCTTTTCTGTGCGGAAAGAAAGGATCCCAATGCACCTCCGGGAGACACATCTTCGGCAGTTGCCGCATGCGGTATTGCCCGTACCAAAGACCTGGTGACCTGGGAACGACTCCCTGATCTCAGAAGCAATTCGGGTCAGCAAAGGAACTGCGTTCTTCACCCCGAATTCGTCAATGGTAAATATGCCATTTATACACGGCCGCAGGAAGGTTTTATTGAAGTCGGTTCCGGTGGCGGCATCGGATTTGGTCTCACTGACAGCATGGAAAATGCTGTGCTCGAAACGGAAGTCATTATTGAGAATAAAGAATACCATACCATCAAGGAATTGAAAAACGGTTTGGGTCCGGCCCCGATAAAAACAAAGGAAGGCTGGCTTCACCTGGCCCATGGTGTAAGAAATACGGCGGCCGGCCTGCGTTACGTGCTATATATGTTCCTGGCCGACCTGAACGATCCCTCCAAAGTAATCCGGCAACCCGGAGGGTATTTCCTTGCACCGGAAGGAGAAGAAAGAGTGGGTGATGTTTCCAATGTTACTTTCTCCAATGGCTGGATTGTGAACGACAAAGAGGAAGTATTTATTTACTATGGATCTTCCGATACACGCATGCACGTAGCCACATCTACGGTTGAAAAATTGCTTGACTACGTTCTTCACACCCCGGAAGATGGCTTTCGCTCAGCAGTATCGGTAATGCAGCGCAAGGAGCTTATTGAAAAAAATCTGAAAATTCTGGGTAAAAAGAAAAGATTATGAAATTCGGATATTTTGACGATGCGCACCGGGAGTATGTAATTCAAAATCCCAGAACTCCCTACCCCTGGATTAACTACCTCGGAGCCGAGGCATTTTTTTCACTGATTTCCAATACAGGCGGAGGGTATAGCTTCTTCAGGGATGCGCGCCTGCGCCGCATTACAAGGTTCAGATACAATAATATCCCTCTCGACTCAAACGGAAAATACTTTTACATAAAGGAAGGAAATGAATTCTGGAATCCGGGATGGCAACCTTCGCGTACTCCCCTTGATTTTTATGAGTGCCGGCACGGGTTGGGGTATTCCGTCATTACAGGGGAAAAAAATCAGCTAAGGGCTGAATTGCTGGCTTTTGTTCCTCTGAAATTTAACGGAGAAGTGCAACGACTGCGTTTAACAAACAAAAGTTCATCAGAAAAGAAAATTCAGGTTTTCAGTTTCGTTGAATGGTGTTTGTGGAATGCACTTGATGACATGACCAATTTCCAGCGTAATTTTTCCACCGGGGAAGTGGAAGTTGAAGGTTCTGCAATTTACCATAAAACGGAGTATAAGGAGCGGCGGAACCATTTTGCATTTCATTCGGTCAATGTTCCCGTGACAGCGTTCGATACTGACAGGGAAAGTTTTTTAGGCATGTATAACGGCCTCGACAGGCCAGAAACTGTTGCAGCGGGGAAGCTGACCGGCAGCATTGCGCACGGATGGTCGCCGGTAGCGGCATTTCAGATTGACATTTCAATAGAACCAGGTACATCAAAAGATCTTGTTTTTATTCTTGGATATGTTGAAAACCCGGAAGACAGGAAGTGGCAAACTAAGGGTATCATCAACAAGGAACAGGCCCGGCTTATGATGAATCGCTTTGCAGATACCCGCTCGGTTGATGAGGCAATGAAAGAACTGAAGGATTACTGGACAGGACTGTTTTCTGTTTTTCAGGTCAGATCGCACGATGAACGGATTGACAGAATGGTCAACATCTGGAACCAGTATCAGTGCATGGTCACTTTCAACATGTCACGCAGTGCCTCCTATTTTGAATCAGGGATTGGCAGGGGACTGGGATTCAGGGATTCCAACCAGGACCTTATAGGTTTTGTGCATCAGGATCCTGAAAGGGCGCGTGAGCGCATCATTGATATCGCTTCCACCCAGTTTGAAGACGGAGGAGCCTACCATCAATATCAACCGCTGACCAAGCGGGGGAACAATGAAATAGGAGGTAATTTCAATGATGATCCCCTCTGGCTCATTCTTTCGACCACTGCCTATATTAAAGAAACGGGCGATTTCGGCATCCTTGATGTTTCAGTGCCTTTTGATAATCACCCTGATAAGGCCGCTCCTTTAATGGAGCACCTCAAGCGGTCATTCGATCACGTCGTCAATAATCTGGGTCCGCACGGCCTGCCCCTGATAGGAAGAGCTGACTGGAACGACTGTTTGAACCTCAACTGTTTTTCAACCAACCCTGACGAATCGTTTCAGACAACAGAAAACAAAAAAGGAGGAGTTGCCGAATCGGTATTTATAGGAGGAATGTTTGTATTGTACGGAAATGAATATGCACGGTTATGTGAGATAAGGGGAATGGAAGAAGAAGCCCGTCGCGCACGGGCACATGTGCATGCCATGGAGAAAGCTGTGATGGATCATGGATGGGACGGTGAATGGTTCCTCAGGGCATATGATTACTTCGGAAACAAGGTTGGGTCAAAAGAAAATGAAGAGGGGAAAATATTCATCGAACCCCAGGGCTTTTGTATCATGGCCGGAATAGGGCTTGCTGACGGAAAAGCAGAAACGGCACTTGCCTCGGTAAAAAAATACCTTGACTGTCCTTACGGGATAGTTCTTAATCACCCGGCCTTTACCTATTACCATCTGAATCTGGGAGAAATCAGCACTTATCCGGCCGGATACAAGGAAAATGCCGGCATTTTCTGCCACAATAACCCCTGGATCATGATTGCGGAAACGACGGTTGGCAACGGAAAACAGGCATTTGAATATTACACCAAAATTGCTCCTTCCTTTCTTGAGGATATAAGTGATCTGCACAAAACAGAACCATACGTTTATTCCCAGATGATAGCCGGCAAAGACGCATGGAAACCGGGAGAGGCAAAAAATTCGTGGCTAACAGGCACAGCGGCATGGAATTTCTATGCCATTACACAGTATATACTGGGAATACGTCCTGATTATTTCGGACTGATAGTAGATCCCTGTATTCCTTCTGAATGGAAAGAGTTTCATGTACAAAGAATTTTCAGGGGAGCAAAATACCATATCCATATCAAGAACCCCGCCGGTGTTATGAAAGGAATCCGGTCGGTTACCCTGAACGGAAAGCCTGTGGAGGGAAATATGCTGCCCCTTCTCAAATCCGGAGAAGAAGCATCTGTTGAAGTCATTATGGGATAGTGAGACTATGCCATTTCAACAGTCACCTTGTTAAAGGGTGAGGCCTGTTCGAAGGGAATCAGATTACCTTCCATTTTTTTCCCGTTCAACAGAATGCTTTTTATTCCTTTCGATGTATGATTAGGATTATTAACCTGTATATCAAATACTTTTCCCCTGAACCGGCGGATTACATGAAAGGATTCCCACGCGGAAGGAATACATGGATCAATCTGGATTCCTGCCAAAGCCGGTCGAATGCCAAGGATATACTGACTGGCTGCTACCATTGTCCAGGTAGCCGAACCGGTAAGCCAGGGTATACGGGAAGCACCATAGCGCGGACTGAATTTGCTGTGCGTTGACTGGCAGAGAACATACGGTTCTATTTCCCTTATCTCTGCCTTACTGTTGTAGGCAGCCGGCATATAGGCCCGGAAGTACTGGTAAGCCCTGTTTCCGTTGCCCAGCATGGTTTCTGCCATAACAGCCCAGCCCTGAATATGGGTAAATATTCCCCCGTTTTCCTTCATGCCCGGGTTCATCAGTGCGGCACGAACAATGTTATAATCGGTTTCTGTGTAAGGTGGGGTGCAAATCATGATACCGTAGTCCGTTGCCAGAAGTTCATTTGCTTTCTGCATGCTCAGGGCAGCCTGTTCCGGGGTAGCAGCCCCGCTCAATACTGCCCAGGATTGAGTATTGAGATAAATTTTCCCTTCGCTGCATTCCGATGACCCAAATTTCATTCCATCGTACCGGTATCCTCGCAGGAACCATTCCCCATCCCACATAAAATTCTGGATGTTTCTGTCCAGTTCTTTCAGGATATTTTCAGCCCAGTTTTCTTCTTCCTGCAGTTGCAGTATGTGTGCTATCTGAATATATTCCCTCAGGGCATAACGGAGTTGAAGTGCAACAAAACCTGATTCTCCGTTATGACCAAATTTGAGGCAGTCGTTCCAGTCGGCCTTCAGCCCGCAAGGAAGCCCGTGAGCACCTGAGCGGTCAAGCGAGAATTGTATGGCCTGCTTCAGGTGTTTCCACACCGGATCTGAACCCTTATCGGCATAAGGAAGTACTTTCCGGTAGAAGCCGATATCTCCGGTTTCGTTTACGTAAGCAGGAACAGCATTAAATAGCCAGAGCGCATCATCAGACCGGTAGTCTTCCTCTGCCGGAGGGTTTTCCCTGCCAGGACTGTGGGAAACAGGCAGAATCACAGGCATACACCCACCGGTAGAAACCTGCCCTGTAATCATCAGTTCAAGCCTTTCACGTGCCTCATCGGGAATGGCATGAAATACACCAAGGAGGTCCTGCACGGTATCGCGATATCCCAGACCATCCCGGTCAATACCAGTATAAATGAGGCTTGCAGAGCGCGACCAGGCAAAAGTTACCAGGCAATTGTACATAATCCAGGTATTGATCATGCTGTCAAATTCCCTGTCGGGAGTTTCAACCCGAATTCCTTCCATTCTCTGGTGCCAGTATGCTTTCACTTGTTCCAGTTCCCGGTCGGCCTGGGCGAGGTCGTGAAAGTCGTTCAGCGCCTGTTTACCGGCAACAGAAGCCTTTCCAATACCAACAAGCACAAGAAAGGTTCTGGTTTCACCGGGTTTCAGTTCTATATCGGCCTGCAATGTTCCGCAAGGATTATCTCCCCAGGCTTCAAAATTGGAGCATTTCCCCTGTTCAACAGTAATGGGATTGGCATACGTCCGGTATGGTCCAAGGAATCGCTCCCTGTCGGTTTCAAAACCCACCACATCAGCTCCGGCCAGTGCCATAAAGGTATGCCGCCCCTGATCCTTCTCTTTGAAATTATCAGGCATCTCAGGAATGTACACATTGGTGCCGTGATCAATGATTCCGTCAATAACCTTCATTTGAGCTGTATAATGGGTATACTGGATATTCAGAAGATCATCCATTGCATTCCAGTTGGCCGCATATTCAAGATAAGTAAATGCCGAAAGCTTTCTTACTGAATTCCCCTTGTTGGTAACCTTTACTTTCCAGATCTCGTAGAGTTTTCCCAGGGGCACGAAATAGGTGGTTTCAGCCTCAATACCGCTGTACAGGGATGAAATAATTGTATAACCCATTCCATGACGGCATTCCGACCTGAAAGATTCCAATGGTTTCCCAACAGGCTGCCATGAAACAGACCAGTAATCACCGGTATCCCGATCGCGCAGGTAGACATATCTTCCGGGCTGATCCATCGGGATAGAATTGAAGCGCATCCTTATAAAGCGTCCCATGCCTCCGGATTTGTAAAATCCATATCCGCCGGCATTGTTTGTAATTATTGCGCCATATTCGGTAGTTCCAAGATAATTGCTCCAGGATTTCGGAGTATCGGGCCGGGTAATTACATATTCCCGGCGATCATCATCAAAATATCCGTATTGCATATAAGTCAGGATTAAGTTGGTTGGCCGAACATACTAAATTTTCCTTATACTGGATTAAAAATTTTTGTACAGAATTACAAATGGTCAAAATATTGATATGAACACCCATGTATTTAAAACACAAAAACCTGTGAACAAAATTCAAATCATGGGTGTTCCCCCGCTTTGGCGGGGCAGGCTATCCGACCTTTAAAATCACTTTTGTTCGGCAGAAAATAGCTATTGCCTCCAAACGTACGACAAAAATTTTGCATCTTTGGAGCCACAAAATGCTGTAAACTTTGGTAAACAAGCAAAAGGAAAAGGAAATTGTGCTGGTTCAGAGGCTTGCCAAAAATGATGTTCAGGCCTTCAACGAACTGTATAATTTATACAGCAGAAGGATTTTCGGATTCGCCTATGGATTTCTGCGCTCTAAAGAAGAAGCGGAGGGAATCGTGCAGGAAGTATTTGTTAAAATATGGGAAACCAGAAACAACCTGCGGTCCGATTTGTCGTTCAGCTGGTTCTTGTTTACCATAGCCCGAAATCTGATTCTGAACAAACTACAGCATCACCAGTATGAAATGAGGTACCAGAAAGATTTTCTGGCTGAAACATCCGGTGACGATAACAATACGGAAGAACAGGTATTTTACAGGGATATGAGCGATCATATCAATAATTTGATCATGGAATTACCCCCCAAGCGAAAGGAAATATTTCTTCTGAGCCGGTTCGAAGGATTGTCATATCAGGAAATATCCGAAAAATTGAATATTTCCGTGAAGACAGTTGAAGTTCAGATTTCGTTGGCGTTAAAGTACATTCGTGCCAGGATCAAAAAGATAACACCTGTTATTTTATTGTCTATCAATTTATTATCAATTTTTCGTATTTTTTTGTTTTTATGATAATTAGGGAAAATACCTCACTGATTGTATTTTTCATGGAGAAGGTCAAATGAAAGAGGATTTTGATTATAGAAGGTTAAAAGAATACTGGGCAGGCAAACTACCTCCTGAAGAGGCAGAAGACATGCGCCGCTTTTTCTCTGATCCGGAAAACAGGGAGAAGGTTTCTGCCTTTATGGAGCTTTTGTGGGACGAGAATCTTCACCATTCAGGTGAAGCAGATTTTAATGAGCAAATTGTCCTGAAGGGTATTTATAAAGCCATTGAACACAAAAAGGAACGAATTTTAAAAAGTTCCCGCCCTGTATTTATGCGGTATGCAGCCGTCGTTCTCCTGATCCTCGGCCTTGGTTCAGGATTGTATTTTGCCCGGGATTTTATCCGGTCAGGAAACCAGAATATCATTTTTTCAAGTAATGCAGGAGAAAGAAAACATGTTGTGCTGCCGGACGGGTCGGAGGTATGGCTCAACAGCAATTCGTATGTTTCATATAAGGAAAGTTTGCTTTCCGCAAAACGAAAAGTGCGCATGCGCGGGGAAGCATTTTTCATGGTAACTCCTGACAAGGATAAGCCTTTTGAAGTTGAATGCGGCCCTGTAGAAATCATCGTTACGGGTACCCGGTTTAATGTTACAGCTTATCCATCGGAAGAAAGAATAATAACCACTCTCACGGAAGGGAAAATTCTGCTGAATACTCAGGCACACAGACCTGTTGCCTTATCGCCCGGCCAGCAGGCCGTTTTCGAGAAAAATGAGAAATTGCTGACGATCCGTACTAATGTTCCCGCTGAACGAGTTATTTCATGGAAAGACAACAGGCTGGTTTTCAGAAATGAATCATTGCAATCGGTTTTTGAGTCACTCGGGCATTGGTATGGTGTTACTTTTGACGTCAGAGATTCCTCCCTTCTCTCAATACATTACACAGCTACCATTACCGATGAACCGCTGGAAGAAATTTTAACATTGCTCTCCCACACCATTGATATTACATACGACATTGAGCCGGCAAAGGTGGTAATAAACAGGGAGAAATGAATTGCCGGCTGGTGCAATAAATTAACGGGATAAGGGTTGCAAAACATTTTTCCGTTTTACAAAATCTCTTTACTTTAGGGGGTTTGAAAGACAGAAAAATGGCCAACCGACTTAAAGAATTTTTTTTTCTGTTTTTTTTCTTAATTGCTCAGCTCCCTTGCTATAGCCAGCAAGGGGATAGTATTACACTCCATTATGAAAGGGTACCCCTCATTCATATTTTGCTGGATATTGAAAAGAAGACGAATTACAGATTTTTTTACAGCAATGATCAGATTCCCTTAGGACAGGAGATTAGTGTTCATGCCGATGCGGTGCCATTTCAGGAAGCACTCAGGTTGGTTTTTGACAAAACAGGAATTCAGTACAAAATTATCAAGCAGCAAATTGTACTCACTCCGTCAAAAGGGCTGTTGCAAATCCCTATCGATTTTCTTGCAGGCAAAAAGGATACCTTATTGACAAGATCCGGATTAAAATCAGTTGGAACAGAATCCTCGCGCCAGATTGTTCTTGAAGGCCGGGTAGGTGACATTACCACAGGGGAGGCCATTCCGGGGGCCAATATCGTTGTAGCCGGAACCCCGACAGGGACGTCGACCCAACAGGATGGATACTTCAGCATTTCGGCAGTAAACCCCTTTTCTGAACTTCAGGTTTCATGTGTTGGTTACCAGCCAGTGCTTGTCCCGGTTCAGGGACGGGAAAAAATTGATATCTGGCTCGAACCGGAAATCAAGCCCATTGATGCCGTGGTTGTAATAGGATATGGTCAGGCACGACTTGCTGATTTTACCGGTTCTGTTTCCCATATCAAGGGAGAAGATCTTATTAAGTCGGAGGCCAGTACATTGGAAAAAGCGCTTGGAGCCAGGGCGCCCGGGGTACTGGTTGTTCAGACCACCGGAAAGCCAGGTGAGAATGCCTCTGTGAGAATCAGAGGTATGGGGTCCATCAATATGAATCCCGACCCCCTGTTTGTAATTGACGGTATCATCACTGATCAGATATCACTAATTAACCCGCAGGATATTGAGAATATTGAAATTCTGAAGGATGCCGCAGCAGCAGCCATTTACGGTGCCAACGGATCAAACGGAGTAGTTCTTGTCACCACCAAAAGAGGCAGGTCAGGAAAAACCAACGTGCAGTACAGTTCTTCATTGATCATGAACCTGCGTCCCAAAAAACTCGAAGTTATGAATGCCAGCCAGTATGCAGATTTTTATAATACCATACTGGCTGAAAAAGGAATCTTTCAGATGGCCTATTCAAAAGATTTCCGACAGAAATATTACGGGAATGGCTGGGAAAAAGGAACGGACTGGCAGGAAGCCATCTCAAAAAATGCATTAAAACACAATCAATATCTGAATGTTTCGGGAGGGGTGCGCGATTACGGAAACTTCAGCATTTCAGCCAACTATAACCATGAAGACGGCATTTTGGTGAATACAAATGCCTCCCGGGCAAGTCTGACTGCAAACTCTGATTTCAAGGCAGGAAAATATATCCGGATCGGAGAATCTTTCAGTTTTGGCAGGTTGCAATACAGAGATATAGGTTCTCAGACGGGAAATCCCTGGTATGTTTCAGCAATCGCATCTCCTCTTATGAAAATCCACAATGATTGGAATAAAGGTGGGTTTGAAGGACCGCAGACTGCATTTGAGTATTCTCAGGGAGAATTCTATCCGAATACAGGAGGAAATGATAAGACCAATCCTCTTGCAGAACTTGAGCTTCCTGTTTTCAGAAGGTATATTAATTCTGCTCTCGGAAATCTCTATACCGAAATTAGACCAATTAACTGGTTAACATTCCGCACAACATTCGGATTTGAATTGAGCAATCAGCGGATTAAAAACTGGTTACCGGCTTATGATCTGGGGGTAAGAAGCAACAACAGGGCATCGCTGCATGAAGAATTTTCCGATTACGTTGGATTATCAGTCGATAACCAGCTAACCTTATCAGGTTCCATTGGGAAACATGATATCAACGCAACTTTCGTACATCACGCCCGTGGTTCCGAAAATAATCTGATCGGCGGGACAGGATACAATTTCCGATATGAAAATCTGAACGTACTCGACCAGTCGGATGCATCAGGAAGGCAACTGACCGGGGGATCCTATACTTACAGGGCTCTTTCTTACCTGGCACGCCTCATGTATAGCTATGGCGGAAAGTATTATCTGACCACCAGTATTCGCCGGGATGGGGTTTCCCGGTTCAGACCGGGACGGAGATTTGGCAACTTTCCCGCTCTTTCCTTAGCCTGGAAAATCAACGAAGATTTTCTCAGAAATATTTCATGGATTGATATGCTCAAACTCAAAGGCGGGTGGGGAATGACCGGCAATTCCAATGTGGTTGATTTTCAATATGGGGAATTTCTTGACAATACAAGTCAGTTCTCACCCGTATTTGGGGCCGATCAAAAACTGGTTCCCGGGATGTATATTTTCTATTCTTTCGCAAATCCTGAAATACAATGGGAAGCTGCCAGAACGGTAAATGTTGGAATTGAATTCAGCCTGTGGAAAGGCAAAATAGAAGGTTCTGCCGAATATTATATCAAAAATCAGAATGATTTGCTGGTAAGAGTTCCCATTTCTGTTATTTTTGGGCGGTCAGGCGACCAATCTGAACCATGGGTAAATGCCGGTAAATTGCAAAACAGGGGATTTGATTTTTCTCTCACATTGCGGGATTCAGAAGGGGCTTTTCGTTATTCCCTGACCGCCCAGTTATCAACTTTCAGAAACAAGGTAAAATACCTCCCTCAGCAGGAAATTGTTAATTCCGATAATACCACTATAACCATCAGGGATCATTCTATTGGCAGTTTATACGGTTTTGTAGCTAAGCGCATCATTACCGAGAACGATTTTGACAGCAACGGGAATTATCTGCATGCAATGCCCAGTTCGGGGAAACCTGCACCGGGCGATATCATGTTTGCTGACCTCAACCGGGATGGCATAATAAATGACCTGGACCGCACTATCATCGGGAAAGCTATTCCGGATGGGATGGCAAGCCTGATTTTTAATGGCACAATACGTCAATTTGATCTGTACTTCCTGCTCAACGGAATATGGAATTTCGATATTTTCAATCTGCAGCGCTCCAGACTCATGTCGTTTGACAGCCAGGACATGAATCATAACAAACTGGCAGAATATGCAAAGAACTATTATCGTCAGGGATATCCAAGCTCAGAGTACCTTCGTGCTGATCTGAATAACAGCAATCTGAATGACAGGATTTCAACCTGGTGGATTGAAAACGGTTCTTACCTGCGGTTCAAAGAAATTCAGCTCGGCTATACACTTAAAACGACTGCACCGGAACAGAATCCGACAGTCAGGCTATATGCCTCCGCTTCAAACCTTTTCACAATTACCAGATACAAAGGAAGAGATCCGGAAGGGGCGCTTTCCTCCTCCCCTTTAAATTCAGGAATCGATAACGGCATTTATCCTGTCCCCAGATTTTTCGGCATAGGCGTTCAGGTCAGGTTTTAAGAAAGATCATGTCAGTAATTCTGATAAATAAGATAAAAAAGAAAAAAAACGAGCAGAGACATCGCATGAAATAAAATTCTATATTTAAAAGCAATTAAAAATTATCAAAACAATTTTATATGAATACAAGGTATTTTTTCTTTGTTTTCCTGGCGGTACTTCTGTTTTCCTGCCAGAATAAGGAAGATATTGTTATCAACACCGACGTAAAATGGAAGTTTAAAACCGGCGATAGTATTCTCTATGCAAAGCCTGAATACGATGATTCTTCCTGGGACAGTATCTCCCCTGACATGGTTTGGGAATTGCAAGGCTACAGCGCCTATAACGGAATCGGATGGTACCGGTTGCATTTCTTTTTACCGGAAAAAATGAAGAAAAATGCATGGATGAAGGATAGTATCCAGATTGTTGTAGGACAGGTAGATGACTGGGATGAAACCTATCTGAACGGAGAAATACTTGGTCAGAACGGATTAACTATCCTGCCCGACAAAAGCAATTTGCCGGCTAAGCTGACAGGGAGCACAGATGCATACCGGCTTCTGCGGAAATATGTCCTTTCTGTTACCGATCCTCGTTTACGGTGGAATCAGGAAAATGTACTGGCCGTTCGGGCAATTGATTTTGGAGGAGGCGGTGGAATATATGGCAAGGCACATGGCATAAGCATGATTGATCTGAAAGATTATTTGCAATTTGATGCCGGAAAGTTTCAGGTTACACTCAAAGGGAACAATCAATTTCAGATTAAAACGGCTCTGGTTAATACCCATGGTTCATACCAGTTTAAAGGCATACTGAAATGCCGGATAGTATCAGCCGATAACCAGCAGACTGTATTTGACACAACAGTACGTCTTTCGGTTCTTCCGCAGAATGAACAGGAGAAAGAGTTTCTTTTTACAGCCGATCAAACGAAAAGACACACATATTTTATTTCTTTCCGTGATCAGAAATCGGGGAAGACATTTTCGGCATCGGCCGAGATGCCCTATATTCTTACACCTCCTGCACCGGAAGAACCTCGTATCAACGGAGCCGGCATCATCGGAGTCCGACCGGGAAATGAGTTTCTGTTTTACATTCCTGTAACCGGAAGCAGGCCGTTGACCTACAAAGCGAAAGGGTTACCCCAGGGGTTGTCTCTGGATTCATTGAAAGGAATCATTACAGGCCGGACAAACACAAAAGGTGAATACCGCGTTCTGGTGGAGGTTTCCAACAGCAAAGGCACGGCCAAAAAAGAAATACGGATTGTGGTTGGTGACAAGATTGCCCTCACACCTCCGATGGGCTGGAACAGTTGGAATTGCTGGGGTTTAAGTGTTGACGACAGGAAAGTGCGCGATGCAGCCGATCAGTTTGTCAATTCCGGATTAATTGATCATGGATGGACATACATCAATATTGATGATGGATGGGAAGCACCCGAAAGGGCCAAAAATGGAGAAATTGTGCCTAATGAAAAGTTCCCTGACATGAAAGGATTGACCGATTATGTTCATTCAAAAGGACTCAGGTTCGGTATTTACAGTTCACCCGGGCCACTGACCTGCGGCGGCTATCTGGGTTCTTACCAGCACGAAATGCAGGATGCGAAAAGTTATGCCAGATGGGGAATAGACTATTTGAAGTACGACTGGTGCTCGTATGGAAGAATAGCCAGGGACAACAGCCTGGAAGAACTGAAAAAGCCTTATCTGCTTATGCGTAAATGCCTTGACAGGGCCGGAAGGGATATTGTGTTCAGTCTATGCCAGTATGGTATGGGAGAAGTCTGGAAATGGGGGCACGAAGTAGGAGGAGATTGCTGGAGAACCACAGGAGATATTGAGGATACATGGGAAAGCATGAGCAACATAGGATTTTCGCAGGATGTATGCGCTCCGTATACACGTCCCGGTTACTGGAACGATCCCGACATGCTGGTTGTTGGTTGGGTAGGTTGGGGACCCAGCCTTCACCCAACCCACCTGACACCCAGCGAGCAATACACCCATATCAGCCTGTGGTGCCTGCTATCAGCTCCCCTGCTGATTGGATGTGATCTGACAAAGCTGGATGATTTCACCCTGAATCTCCTGACCAATGATGAAATACTTGCTGTTAATCAGGATCCGGCAGCAAACCCGGCTAAACGCATTGTAAAAAATGAAAACGGACAAATCTGGGTAAAACTTCTTGAAGACGGGTCATATGCCGTTGGATTGTTCAATACTTCCGAAAAAGATCAGATCATGACTCTGTCATTCCGTGATCTGAATCTCTCAGGAAAACACAGGATACGTGATCTCTGGCGGCAAAAAGATTCCGGCAACTTTACCGATGAATTTGAATGCAAAGTTCCGGCTCACGGAGCTGAGATGATCCGAATTTTTCCCTGAGCAACTATTTAACCAACTAACCAAACTGAATCAGAATTATGAAAAACCATTCATTGAGCAAAGGAGGGCTGATAGCAGTATTTTTGCTCAGAACTGCTATTGGCTGGCACTTTTTATATGAAGGGTTAACAAAACTTTTCATGCCCGGATGGACATCTGCCGATTATCTGCAGATTGCCAACGGGATATTTCCCGGTTTTTTTCATTCCATAGCCGAAAATCCCGTTGCTCTGCAGATTGCCGATCAACTCAATATTTGGGGGCTCATTCTTACAGGTACCGGCCTTTTCATTGGCATGTTCGACCGCTGGGCATCAATTGCCGGAATGATTCTTCTGGCCTTATACTGGATGGCTAATCCTCCGTTTATTTCGAATGATTTCGGTATGGTGCGAGAAGGGCATTATCTCATTGTTGATAAAAATGTAGTGGAATTTTTTGCTCTTTTGCTCCTGGCTCTTTTCCCGAGCGGGAAATATCTGGGACTGGAACATTTTGTAAAAAAGAGAAAAGAAAGGCCGGAATCGGCCGGAGCATTTCCTTTGGCTGCTGAAGAGAAAATGCCCGATGTAAGCCGCAGAAGCCTTTTAAAAGGACTTTCATTTGCACCGTTTGCTGCAGCCTTCGCCTGGGCATTCGTGCGCAAGTTGCAATGGCAAAGCTATGAAGAGAAGAATCTTGTCGATGCTGTTACCGGAGCCAGTGCCAAAACTTTTAACGCAGGTACACTCAAGGATCTTAAAGGTACCATTCCTCAGGCAAAGATTGGAAACATCACCTTCAGCAGACTTATTCTGGGAGGCAATCTGCTTTCGGGCTGGGCTCATTCGCGCGATCTGATTTATGTTTCTCAGCTTGTAAAAGCATATCATCATAAAGATAAAATATTTGCCACCTTGCTACTGGCAGAAAAATGCGGCATCAACACCCTGCTGACAAATCCAATTCTTTGCTCGCTCATAGATGAATACTGGAGAAAAGGTATTGGCAAAATTCAGTTTATTACTGACTGTGCCGGATTAAATTATGATGCCAAGGGACAGCCATCAGCCATGCCAATAAATGAATACATTGATAAGGTTAAAAGAGCAATTGACACTGGAGCAGTGGCAGGATATGTTCAGGGTGAAACGGCAGATTACTATATTCAGCAGAAACAACCTGAAGTAATTGGCCGCATTCTTGATTTGCTAAGGTCAAACGGCCTTCTGGCCGGCATCGGAGCACACCATATTGAAACCATCAAGGCGTGTGTTGATTATGGATTTCAACCCGACTTCTGGATGAAAACATTGCATCATCATAATTATTGGTCAGCAAAAAATCCGGAATGGCACGATAACATGTTCTGTTACAAGCCCGATGAGACGATTGCCTATATGAAAGAACGGCCTGAGCCATTTATAGCATTTAAGGTTATGGCGGCCGGAGCCATCCATCCAAAAGACGGTTTCCGGTATGCCTTTGAAAACGGAGCTGATTTTATATGTGCAGGAATGTATGACTTTCAGATGATTGAAGATGTGAACATAGCTTGTGAAATTTTAGCTTCTGATATAAAAAGAGAACGACCATGGAGAGCATGAATATTCTTCAGCCCGAAAATTACCTCGCCTCGGATCAGCGGTATGAGCGTATGAAATACCGCAGGTGCGGTAAAAGCGGAATTGACCTTCCCGTTCTTTCACTTGGATTGTGGCATAATTTTGGTCATTACGATGATTTCACGACGATCAGAAAACTGCTTCACTTTGCTTTTGATCATGGTATTACGCATTTTGACCTGGCCAATAATTATGGTCCTCCTCCCGGTGCAGCAGAGGAAAACTTTGGTAAGGTTCTTCATTCCGATTTCAAAGGGTACCGCGATGAAATGATTATCAGTACCAAAGCGGGTTATTATATGTGGCCCGGGCCATACGGAGATTACGGTTCCAAGAAGTATCTTGTTGCCAGCCTTGACCAGAGCCTGAAGAGAATGCGTCTTGAGTATGTGGACATTTTTTATCATCATCGCCCTGATCCCAATACGCCTCTTGAAGAAACCATGGCGGCACTTCATCTGATTGTTCAGCAGGGAAAGGCCCTGTATGCTGGTATATCAAATTACCCTGCCGATCTCACAAAGAAAGCAGCATCGATTCTTCGTAAGATGGGTACTCCTTGTTTGATCCATCAGCCTAAGTATTCTATGCTTGAACGCTGGGTTGAACAGGGCCTTCTGGATGTGCTGGAAGAAGAAGGAATCGGGTGTATCGCCTTTTCTCCTCTTGCCCAGGGACTTCTGACGTCGCGATACCTCAGCGGCGCTATCCCTCCCGATAGCCGGGCAGCCAAACCCCACGGATTTTTAAAACCCGGACAAATTACCCCCGGAAAAATTCGTCTGATTCAATCCCTCAATACCATCGCATCGGAACGAGGGCAAACCCTGGCACAGATGGCACTTTCATGGATTCTTAAGGACCGGCGTATTACCTCGGTGCTGGTAGGTGCTTCCCGTGTCGAACAATTGCAGGAAAATCTTGCTATATTGCAGGCACCGGATTTCACACAAAATGAACTGGAAAAAATTGAAGATCTGCTAAAAGGAATGCCAGCATGAAGGGAATGGGAAATAACCTGATCAGTAAACATTTTTTGTTTTTTTCGCCCCTTGTCATCCTGCCCGTTTTGCTATCAGTAGTTTCCATGGAAGCCTTCTCCCAGACGACAGATGAAGAGCTATGGACTGGGGCAGGAATCCGTTATGACGTCAACAAAAATTTCCGGCTGGATCTGGAGCAGGAATGCCGGTGGAAAGACCATATAGGAACATTCAAATTTACTTACACTGAGGTGGGCATCCGATGGCGCATCAGCAAAATATTCAGCCTCCGCGGCAAATACCGCTATCTGTTTGTACCCAACGATCACGATGCCGGCAAATATTATCTGGATGGAAATGTTGATCTGTCAAAGAAAAGGTTCCCGCTGAGCCTTAGTTACCGGCTCCGTTATGAACGGGGCAATGAATTTGTTGTCAGTAAAACGGAAAACTGGTTGCGCAATCAGATTGAACTGAACTGGAATATGTCAAAGGTAGCCGATCCTTTCCTGGGATGGGAAAATTTCAGGCGACTTGACGGCATCAATCAAGCACGTGCCAACCGATATTCCTTTGGCATTGACTGGAGGCTGAGCAAAATACTCTCCCTGTCATCCTTCTATATTTTCGAAGATGAATTCAATGTAAAGAAACCACAGGACCGACACATTATTGGCTTGCGGCTCACATACAGATTCCGGAACAAAGAAATGGTTCAGGAATAGCGCTGAACAAAAATGCTTACAAGTTTTTTGTTCCCGGAGTCGGTTTTTTAAAGTCAACCCAGTTTTTTCCACCGTCAGGCTTTCGGCCAAAGGAAATGTCCTGTTTCATTGCTTTATACCGGATAGAGTCAACGCAAACCGTCTTCCCCTGCTGAAGAGAGTAAATGGCAATAAATTCTCCCTTTTTGTTCAGCTTGAACGGAAGATGCCTGATTCCGGCCGAAGTATTTCCATCAGCCCATAGAACCATAAATCCGTTCGGTGCAATGACTGTTGAATCGGACATACCTGAAGGAATGACATAACGTGAGGGTTTTTCCGGACTGTCAGAGACCATCCAGCCGGCTATATTGACCGGTTCCGAACCTTTATTGTAAAGTTCTATCCAGTCAGAATATTTTCCTGTATTGCTCTGAATAATGGTTTTATTATTGGCCATTATTTCATTAATTACTACCTGCCCATGAAGGTTATGAGCGAAGAAAGCAATCATCAGAACAAAAGGAATCATCTTTCTGAACACCCTGAAAAACGGTAAGTTTTGTGTTTCAGCGTTTACTAAGTACTTTTGTCTCATATTTTTCGATTTCGGAAATATAGTCCGCACCAACAGGCACATTGTTCGTCAGGCAAAAATAATCCCACACAGCACCCCATGGAAGAGCTTTTGCTTCCTCCATGAGGGCAAGTTTCTGAAAGCCCTGGTTCTTATCTTCATAAGCCCTGAGTTCCTTTGAAGGCTCAAGCAAAGCAAAGAGAAAACTCTTCTGTGCGTTTCGGGTTCCGATTACGTAAGCACCAATTCGGTTGATGCTGGCATCAAAGAAATCCAATCCGATATTCACCTTTTTAAGTGCATTTGCCCTAACAATTTCAAGGCTCAGTTGAGTCAGTTCGTCATTCAATGAAAGGACATGGTCACTGTCCCAGCGAATGCCTCTGCTCAGATGAAACATGATTTCCTTTGAAAAAAGCAGGATGGAAGAGACTTTATCGGCCACAGATTCTGTAGGGTGAAAATGCCCCATATCGATACACAGCATTTTGTTTCTGGTAAAGCAATACCCCATATAAAATTCATGGGAGCCGACAACAAAAGCTTCGCTTCCGATTCCGAACAATTTGCTTTCGAGCGAATCGGCCATGTGTTTCTCATTGTAATCATCCTCAAAGATGGTATCCAGGGATTGCCGGAGCAATTCACGGTGCTTCAGGCGGTCCACAGTGAGGTCTTTGGAACCATCCGGGATCCATATATTGTGCACGGTTCTTTTTTTCAGTTCTTTTCCCATAAATGCGCTGATTTCGCGGCAGCGCCTGACGTGTTCGATCCAGAATTCCCTGATTTTTTTATCCTTGCTCGACAAGGTAAAACCGTCATTGGCCAGCGGATGGGAAAAGCATGTACAGTTGAAGTCAAGCCCGAGTTCATTGTTTTTTGCCCAATCTATCCAGCTTTTATAATGTTTTGGTTCGATCTGATTGCGGTCAACTGTTTTCTTTCCAAAATCACCGTAACTGGCGTGCATATTAAACCGGTGTTTGCCCGGAATAAGTGAATAGACAAATTCCAGATCGTTGCGGAGTTCATCAATAGTACGTGCTTTGCCCGGGTAGTTACCAGTGGCCTGAATACCGCCGCCGGAGAGGGCAGCATCCGGCTTTTCAAAACCTCCCACATCATCGGCCTGCCAGCAATGCAGTGATATGGAAATCTGCTGAAGGGTTTCCAGTGCCTTGTCGGTATCCACACCCAGAGATGCATAACGTTCCCTGGCCGCAGAATAAGCTTTTTCAATTTTCTGGTTTTTCATACGATTGAATGGTTAGTTGGTTACTATTTTTCTAAATTTTTCATATGCATCTCCCCATAATGAGGTATCCGATGGTTCATACATTTTTACAGGAAATGAATTTCTGATAATTTCCCGAATCTCGGCACGTGAACTGACCTTTCCGGCAGCCATAGCCTGCACCATAATATTGCCCAGGGCAGTTCCTTCCGAAGGGCCTGTTACCACGGGAATACCGCAGGCATCGGCCGTGCACTGGCAAAGGAACTCATTTTGAACTCCTCCACCGATAATATAGATGGTTTCAATGGGAAATCCTGAAATTTCCCGCAACTGATCCAGAACATAACGGTATTTCAGGGCAAGGCTTTCGTAAACGATGCGGGAAATGGTTCCTTCATCTTCCGGTACACTTTGCCCTGTTGACCGACAATACTGAAGAATGGCGGCCGGCATATTGGGAGGATTCAGGAAGGCGGAGGCATCAGGGTCAATAAAAGCTGAAAAGGGGCGGGCTTTTTTGCTCATTTCCACTATGCCGGCATAGGAGAATTTTTCCCTACCCCATGCAGCACGGCACTGCTGGATCAGCCATAAACCCATGATATTCTTCAGCACTCTGAAGGTATGTTCCACTCCGCCTTCATTGGTAAGATTAAATGCATAGGTTTTTTCATTTATCAGCGGCACAGAAGATTCAATACCCATAAGTGACCAGGTTCCTGAACTGATGTAAGCCCAGTTTTTCCCCCTGGCCGGAACGGCAGCAATGGCAGAACCTGTATCGTGTGTGGCGACAGCAACCACGGGTACCTGCCCCAGGCCGGTATTCCTTCCTATTTCTTCTTTAATATTTCCAATGAAGGTACCTGGCTGTACAATCTCCTGCATCAGGGAAACCGGAAGATTCATGGCATCGAAAAACTTCGTCTCCCAGGCATTTTTCACGGGATTAAACAACTGGGAAGTAGTGGCAAAAGTGAACTCCGATTTCCGCACACCGGTAAAGAGGTAATGAAAAATATCGGGTACAAACAACAGATGAGCTGCATACCGGAGCAGTGGCGATCCGGAGTAAACCAGAGAGTATAGCTGAAAAAGGGTATTCAGTTGCATGAACTGAATTCCTGTAAGGTGATAAACCTCATCCCTGGGGATCAGCCGGAAGAAAGCTTCCATCATTCCGTCGGTACGGGAATCCCTGTAACAGACCGGCATGTCAAGGAATGATCCGTCTTCTGCCAGCAGGGCAAAATCAACCCCCCATGTATCAAATCCGACCGAAAGTGGTTTGGAGTTCTGGGCGGAAACCTTGCTCATAGCCGCAAGCATCTCCTCATAGAAACGGTAAATATTCCAGCGGTAATGGCCGTTAACAAAGAGCATTCCCGTCGGGAATCTGGCTATCTCACTCAGAGAAATTTTATTATCGTCTAACGTTCCAAGGATAGCACGACCGCTTTCAGCCCCCAGGTCGAAAGCAAGAAATTCTGAACCGGTTGCCATAGAAAAAAATTTGCCTGTCGAATATAATTGATTTTTTGTAATGTCGGGCTTCTATGAAGGAATTTCAACAAATACAACCGTGAAAGGTTGCAATTCAAGCACCCCTTTGTCGGGTCTGCAAACCTGAACGGGCAGATCAGGCAGGGTTCCTCTGCTGAACATATTGTTCCTGCAGAAAGGCAAATCCAAAATCCGTACAGAACATTCCGTAACAGGAAAAGGCAAGAGTACATTGATTACCTTCGGGGTATGGCTTGCCAGTACCAGAACATTTTTAAATCCATCAAGCAACGTAAGAGCAGAAACGGAATCAGGTTGGGAAACCATGGTTTTCATTACCCTGCCCTGAGAATATCGAAGTAATTCATTCAAAACAAAAAAGACCGGAAATATCATTCCGCCAAGAGACGGAAAATCAGCAGGCCAGAGACTGTCCTCTCGGCCTTGAATCAAACCTTTTTCTCCTGTTGTTTCGAAAAAGGTAATTTTAGATGCACCAGCTTCTGCAAGGTATTTTAGCGATCCAACCAGCCAGCCGGCAGTAAAAAGGCTCATCTGACGAGGATCAGGAGGTGAAGGATAATTTATTCCGGGTTTTTCGGTTCGGGTAGCAACAGGATTAAACCGTGGTTTGAGGGTAACCGGCGTTACCCACAGAGGGATGCCGGGCTGGAATGTTCGGGCAGAGATCACAGTGTCGGCCTGCGCCTGAAGATTCTCTACCAAGGTTAAATAATCGAAAGCATGCACCTGCGGATTGACGGACCAGGCAATAAAATCCGCTTCACCGGGAAAAGGTTTATTCCTGTTGAATTCAGCAAAATATGCATTCGTACCCGCCCCCACAGAAACATTGTTTAATTTTTCCTTAAAAAGCTTTCTGGCAGGGGCAAACCATTCAGAATTTGACACTTTCGTACCTTCATCAACGATCAGCACAGAATCAATCTTTGGTGATAAGGCTCCACATATTTCAATAAAGCTTGCAGCATCATTCTCAGGATGATCAGAAAATGCAAGCGACAGGAACAGGGGTACATTAAGTTGTTTTGCCGTAAGGTTGGCTTCGGAAAATTTTTCCTTCCATGATTTTTCAACAAAAGAAAGGTCTACTCTCAAATGATCAATTTTCAATTTCTTAAGCAGAGAGCATTCACTTTCTGAAAGTGTCGGATACCGGCTCGACTGAAGCAATCCAATAGCCGGAAAAGGTGTTGTCTGTTTTGTTAAGTTAATGTGAACCGGTTGTTTAGCTGATGACTGAAAAAATATTTTTTGGGATATCTTTGCTAAAGAAAACCGGACGTTCTGTTCAATTACCGTACCCCGATTCATTGTAACGGGAAAAGGAAGCGCAAGAGGAGTGCTGTAGGTTTTATATGAAGCATCGGTCCAGTTGCGTTGATCCTCGGTTTCAAAAACATCGCCCTCAAAATCGATTCTGGCCATTAAATCTTTTTCCGGTTTATATTCCATAAAGGCAATATCAAAAAAAGGCTGATGAGGGCTAACCAACACCGGGAAAACACTTTTTTCAATAGTCCCATCTGTATGCCCTATCAGCACCTCTTTTCCCATGCATGTATGCACAGGGTGAAGAATGCAGAAACCAATGCGGTTTTTCTGAAAAGTATTCAGAGCCAACCCTTTCATAGAGCATGTAATGGAACCGTCCTTTTCACCGCGAAAGGAAATTCCTGCCTCGAATTCTATTCCATACCCTTTATACGTAGCTGTGTATAAAATTGCAAACCTGTCGGCCAATTTTTCGAATTGCTCAGGCTTTAGGTCAGGAATGACCGTATTCCAGTCGGGGTCGCGAACAGCATGATAAATCATCCGTAAGACCTCTGTACCGTTTAGAAAAAATGAACGAAGGGCACCGTCTTCGTAAACGACGCTTACAGGTCCGGCTTGCAAATGGATTTGTTCCGGTGGTGGGGTATTCCTTCCGAGGAGCAGGAAGTTATCAGAAATATTCAGATTGGAATGACCGAATTGCATGCTTCTGATTATGTGATTGCCAGAATTTGTTGCTTCACATTATCGGGCTCAAAGATTTTGTTCCAGTCGGGTTTGATAAATTCTTTCAGTCCCCGTTGCAGGGCTTTATTGGCGGCATCGGAGAAAACGGCACCCGGAATCATATCAAACAATACAGCCAATTGGATTTTCAGGTGGCCAAGCAAAAAGTCTCTGGCAGCCTCCTCGGGAACTCCCCTGCGTACTACCTCATCCAGAGCCTGCCGGATGACATATATACAGGTAGAGGCCAGTGTTTCGACCAGAGCAGGTTCAAGCAATCCCATTTGTTCAGTAGTTATGCGATGAACCTTATTTACGGGGGCATAAAAAACTGACGCTAAGGCGGCCCCTTTTTCATAATCGTTTTCTGGTCCGTGCATCAACGCACACACAATCGCCTGGCGGGCAGCAACACCGCCGAAAAAATCGCGGTGGGCTTCTTCGGTTGGCTCCCAGTTAAAAACGGAAGGATGAGCAGGATGGGCAATGAAGTAACTGACATCATCACGGAAGTAAAGTTTTCCAGCCAGGGCAGCAGCCGGATCCAGGGTAACTGCTATAGATCCGGGCCTCATTTTGGGAATATACCGTGTGGTAACAGACCCCAGCGCAACATCAGGAACAGCATAAATAACATAATCAGCCAGGGGAATCATCTCATCCGCATCGCTTACATCTGCAGCGAATTCTTCTTTCAACCGCTTAATGCCCTGTTCATTGATTTCATGATAGGTAACATGATAATCAGATTTTTTCAGATTACGGGTCAACCGCAGTCCCATTTTGCCACCGGCACCTACAAGAGCTACTCTATTCATAATTAAATAGTTAAAGTTTAATTCATTCTAAGATTCAATATCAGATATTAGGAATTTATCCATTGTTTGTTCATGATGCATTCAGGCAACTTTTCCGGTTATTATTCCGGTGTGGTAACCGCATATGCCGCATAATCCTCCGGGCTGAAGGGCATGAATTTTCACCGAATAACCTGTACGTTGAATCAGAATGGAATGGCAACCCGGACAATAGGTATTTTGCGTATCCGGAATCTCGATATTCCCGGCATAAACGTAATCAAGCCGCTCACGAGCAAGTTCATACAACCGGATAATGGTGGATGATGGTGTAGGTGGAGTGTTCATTTTGTATCTCGGGAAATAGCGCGACAAATGCAGAACCGTCTTCCTTCCCAATTCACCTTCAATCCATTCAATCATGGCACGGAACATGGATTCATCATCATTTGCTCCCGGAATTATGAGGTTTGTCACTTCGAGATGAGCATCTGACTTTCTTATCTGTTTCAGCGATTGCAGAACAGGAGCCAGACGCGAACGGGTGTAACGGCGGTAAAACGCTTCGGTAAATCCTTTCAGATCCACATTAAATGCATCAATAAAAGGAAGCAATTCTTTAAGAGGTTCAGATTCAATAAATCCGTTGGTAATCATTACGTTTTTCTGCCCCTGACTCCTGATCAGAGGAGCTGTTTCACGCAGCAGTTCAAATGAAATGGCAGGTTCATTGTATGTGTAGGCCAGGCCTATGTTTCCGGGCTGTCTGCGGGACAAGAAGGCAAGTTTTTCAGGTTCAAGCATCTGGAGTTCAGGATGTTGATCGACGGTGACCTGGGATATTTCGCAATTCTGACAAAAAATGCAGGAAAGGTTGCACCCCACGCTACCCAGGGAGAGGATCATCTGACCAGGGTAAAAATGATACAATGGTTTCTTTTCTACGGGATCGAGGTGAATGGCCGAAAACAATCCATATGATTCGGCATATAATACGCTTCCCACGTTCTTCCGAACTTTGCAAATACCCCTTGCACCATCCCTGATAATGCAATGATGAGGGCATAGAGTACATTGAACTCTCCCTTCATGGTATTTTGTATAATACGATGCTTCTCTCATGCCCTGATAAATTTAGGCAAATAGTTAACGCCCAAACTCCTGCAGATGAACAATATTGCCTGAGTCAGCTGAAGAGTAACAAGCCCAAACCAACCGGACCGTTTCCAGGTTGTCAGAGCCGGTAGTTTCTGCCTGAGCACGGCCGAGGATATCATCCATAATATTTCTGTTCACATGAATTCCGCTTTCATGATTGACAATATAATCCGGATCAGCCCAAAGGTAAGACGGAAAACGTACCAATTCAGAAGACGTTCCCTTGCGGTTGGTGGTGCGTATTTCGAAGCCAGGTCCCAGGAAAACCGAACCTGTCTCTCCCTCAACAAGAACGTGGACTGTGCTAAAACTGTCATGTTCAACCACCGAAGCATACGACATTTCGGTGTAAACCGGCATTCCGTTTGTCATTTCCAGAAGAGCCACGGCAAGATCCTCCCCTTTAATTTTCGGATTTATTGTTCGCGTCTGACACCACAGAGATTTACATTCCCCAAACAGGAAGCGAATCACATCCAGAACATGCGAACCCATATCTGTGAGAATAAAATGATCGAGTTGAGCAAGGAAAGGTTGATTTTCAAATACGGGATAGGATGAGAGAAAAGAGACTCTGGCTTTGAAAGGTTTGCCGATAGCACCCGAATCGAGTATCTCCTTGAGCCTTCTTACCGGAGCCTGCCAACGGTAGTTTTCATGAATGTAAAGTTTCGATGAAGCATTCCTGCAAACTTCGACCATTCTTGAAGCTGTCGGAAAATCCGGAGCCATAGGCTTCTGACAGATAATATAAGGCACTTTGTGTGCTGCTGCCAGTTCAACAAACCTGGCGTGGGTATCAACATCGGTTATTATGTCTACCACATCAGGTTTCTCTGTAAGGAGCAGCTTTTCCGGGTCATCGTATACCGAAGGAATATGAAACATTTCAGCAATTTTCTCAGCTTTCTCAACGGTGCGGTTGTAAACAGCCACCAATTCTGCTTCACGAATTTCGGTCCAGGCTCCGATTTGAAATTTAGACCAGAAACCGCAACCAAACACTGCAATTCGAATTTTCTTCATAATAAGTTTTTTTTAGATACTACACATTCATGTTGTTAATTTCTTTTTGCAAAAAGCTGATACTTTCTTCGGCCCATTTTTTCTCTTTTGCAATCGTTTCTTCAAGAGTTTGTTCAGGAGGAGTCCATAATTCGAGAACAGCAGTCTGGCATTTTCCCCGGTTCTTAATCTCCCTGAGGAGCCAGGGGACTGGCAGCATTCCTTGCCCTGCCGGCCGGCCTTCCACAATAAAACCCATTTTATGGTCGATCCTGTAGATCGTAAAATCCTTCACGTGCAGGTTAATGGTGAAAGGAGCCAGCGTATTGACAACCAATTCAATCCCTTCTGCCGCTCCAAAAGAATTTACGGTATCGAGGCAGATACCCACCCATTCAATGTCAGTATTTTCAATAATATTTTTGAAATCAGTTACATGAAAACGATCATGATTCTCCAGGGCCAGATGAACTGAATTAGCCTTCAGCAAAGGCAGAGCATTCCAAATGATGGAAATAACATCGTTAACAGAAGGTTCGAATTGGTTCCCGTCTATTACAAAGCGCACAATGGGTGAGTTAAAAAAGGCGGCAATGGTAATATATTTTTCAAGATTTTCGGGCGACATGCCTCTTGCTCCAACCTCAATGGAAATGCTGCGATCTGAAGCTTCCCTTTTCAGTTTCTGCATCTGAGCCGGGGAAAGTTCATGAAGAGGCATATTATCAGCAATCTGAATGCAGGGTACTTTTAATCGGGTTGCTTCCGCGAGCAGACCAAATGCATCGAGTCTTTTTTCCGGCATCTTTCCGGGAACACCGGTTGCCCAGGTATATGTATATGAACTTAGAGCAAGTCTCATATTATCTGTTTTTTCCCGGATGAGGGAAATTGCGGGAATTATCATCCAGAACCAGTACCCAGTCATTTCCCCGGCCCTGTGAAGGGGGCACAAAAGACTGTATTCCGGAAGCTTTGAATACCCCAATTTCGGTTGCTTCCCCGTTTCTGGGATTGTACCACCAAGCTTTTAACGAATCGGCATGAAGTTTTTCCAGCCTGACTTCGGCAGTCCATCCTGTGGGAATGTACACCATGGCATAACCATCTCCTCTGGTTGCCGTGATCATATCCGTTTCGGGAATATATTCGTTGGCAATAAGAGATTGATCAGGCACCCGGCTGAAAAATGGTCGTGATTCCATTAATTTTCTCACATACATCATACTGAAAGCACCCGGTAAGTCGAGATCATCATACCATGTATTCCGGGCAAGGCCAATTGGCTGGCGGCCCGGCGCCAACATCTGCCAGATCGGATGGCATCCGTATGTATGTCCGTGGCTTCCTGAAAATAAGCTCCAGTATGCTGCCTGACGAACGTCTGCATCGTCAAACCAACCCAACACTCCAGGATTCCAGCCAACAGGATGGTCTTCGTACCTGGGTTCCCCGTCCATACATGGTTTCACCGGATGTTTTCCATAATCAGCAACAATAAGTCGTTTGTAAATGGCATAGGAACGCTGTCCGTGGCCTGTTTGAGTCATATTAAAATCAAGCCAGTCGGCATTGTGGAACCAGAACGAAGAACTTGTTTCACCCCAGGGATGGTATGTCATGAGATGATTGGAATCAATGCTTTTTATTCCTCGGGCAAGAGCATCCCAAATTTCATAGTTTTTGCCTCCACCAGATCGATCCCCCCCAATGATCCAGATGATGTTTGGCTCATTTCTGTATCGGTTTCCTAACCAGCGTCCGTAGCCAAATGCATTTTCCGGGGTGAAAATCTGGGGCCCGGTACCCCAGGATGCTTTGTCAACCTTATCGCCCCATGTAGGAAGCATACCAATAAAAATACCTTTCTCAGCAGCAAGTTTTACCACCTTGTCAACATGACGAAAGTATTTTTCATCCGGTTTCAGGGGATCATTCTGAATGAGAGGCTTATCCCCATTGGCATTGGGAGTGTTTAATCCGTCCAGTTCAGCAAGAACCACTGCCTGAATGACGGTAAAACCTTTCTGCCTTCTGTTTTCAAGATACTTTTCAGTCTCTTTCAGGGTAAGTCTGTGAAAAAGTTCCCAGCCGGTATCGCCCAGGTAGAAAAAAGGTGTACCGTCTTCGAATGTCAGAAACCTTTTATTTTCATGAACCTTAAGCCTTCCATGCGTCCATTCAACAGAAGGACCCTGCCAGGCCTGGTGCTGGGCAAAAACCATACTGGCAGTCATTAACAGAAAGGAAAAAAACATTTTTTTCATGACAATGCCTTTTAAACGTTGGATAAAGTAATGAGAACTAGCCCGATAAGATAAAGAACAAACATACCCGAAAGCAATCGGTTTGTACCGGCAGGAGCCCCGCGGAATTCCTTCCATACAATTAGTCCCCATAGAACAGCCACTACGGGGGCAGCATTACTCAGCCCGTACGAAATGGCCGGACTGGCCGCTTTCACTGCCATGAAACTTGATGTCATTCCCAGACACCAGATAGCCCCGCCCAAAAGCCCCATGGCATGATCACGCAAAGTACCGGAAAGATAGGTGCGAAACGAAACAGGATCTCCCTCAACCGGAAATTTCATAAAGAATGGGTTGTATATAAATGTACTCACAAAAGCCCCCAGGGAGAAGAAGAAAACCGCTGTGTAGGAAGTAAGTTTTCCTGTTGCTTCCCTGGTGATTTCGGTATCGAGCGACTGGGCGACAAATTTGTAAAAAAATGCAATGGCAATTCCTGCCAGCAAGGAAAGAAGGATTCCTTTGAAGGAAGGTTTTTCCTGCTTTTTAGCCAGACGCCTGTATGCCATCATACTAAGAACGATTGCTCCAACAATAATCAGGGATCCTCCGAAAAGTAAAACCGGATTTCCTGCCGGCCGCGCAATATAGTTGATTACTATTCCAAGAATCCATCCTATGCCTCCGCCTATGGGAAAGGCAACCGACATGCCTGCAACGGCAATACCAGCTGTTAATAAAAGAGTTCCTATGTTCCAAACAGCCCCTCCCAGCATGGCCGAAAAAATATTCCTTCCATCAGCCTGCTGCAGGTCTTGAAGAAATGTACGCCCCTCCTGCCCTAACGATCCGAATGTAAAAGCAGCTAAAAGCGAGAATAAAAGGATTCCAAGGGAATAATCCCAGTAGTAAAGTTCAAATCTCCATTCCTTGCGGGCCAGATTCCTTGTATTTTGCCACGAACCCCAGCAAATCATGGCCAGGACGCACAAGAGAACAGCTACGAAATAATTGTTGACAATCAGCATAAGTTGTTAGTTACAGGTTAATATTCAAGTTCTATTTTTAAAAACCGGCTGTAAAGGCACAAATCCTTATCGTCTGAAGGTTGGTTCACAATAATCTGACTTTCAACTGTTAACAACAAACTGTTATGTACTGTTATGGTCAAAAATAAGGAGAAAAAAAATTTTATGCAACTTTCAAAGGGTTTTTCTTCTGATCAAAAAGCACTTGTTTTCAATTTTCACAGGTCTGAAGTCTTTAACCAAAGAAGCAGCAATTTTTCCCATCGCTTTAAAATCAGTTGAGATGACTGTTATTCCGCCAGCAAGAACTTCCTTCAAAGGGGTTTCATCGTACGAAATAAGACCGATCTCTTCGCCCAGGACAAATTGCTGTTCTTTGGCCATTCTGATTACTGAAATGAGATCATTGTCGGCAACGGCAATATAAGCATTTCCGGGAATGAATGGAACGGAGCGGACATCAGGTATCAGGTTGTATTTTATCTTGTTCTGCTCACAGAAATGACAAAAACCTCTGACCATTCCATCGGGAATAAACTGAAAACGGGTATTTTTTATCAGAAATATCTGTTTGTATTTTTTAAGTAAATCAATGCCTTCCGTTAAAGCTGCATATATGTCTTTTTCAAAGTTCTGATAGATGGCAGCAACTTTTTTTTTCAAAGCCGGAATATCATTATCTATTAATAAAATCCTGCCGGAAGGAAGATCTTGCACCACCCTGGAAACATCTGTATTGAAGTGAGGCATAATCACATAAAAGGAATACTGGCCATTTTTTTCCCTGATCAGATTTTCGAACACTTCCTGATTATAATAATGAAAATATATATCAACCCTGTAATTAATTCCGAGGTTTTCCACAAAAGAACGGTACAATACCTCCTTATACCCGTTCATCACATCAAATAGCAGGAAAACAGGAATCTGAGGAGTTGTTCCTGATACGGAAACATAAAACCCTTTGCCGTGCAGAGCCTGAATATATCCAAGTTCCTGAAGTTTTCTGTAGGCTGTAAGAATGGTATCTCTTGAATAGCCGGTCAGTTTAATCATTTCATTAATCGAAGGAAGAAAATCCCCGTTCAAGATGTTCCTTTCCGTAATTAACTGAACGATCTTATTTACAATCCGCATGTATTTCAGAGTCTCTGGAGGAGCGTCCGGGCCAAAACTCATAAATTCCGAATATTTTGGGCTTTGCATTGGTGAAATAAAATTTTCGATAAATTTAGGGAAACAAAAATTAATCGCATGGTAAGAACAAACTCCGTTTTAACACTGATTATTTGTATTGCAATTCCTTTAGTGGCAGGAAGCGTTTCCGGAATGCTGACGAGCAAAACAGATGGCTGGTACGACAGCCTAACAAGACCTTCTTTCAATCCTCCTGGTTATTTGTTTGGGATTGTCTGGCCGGTGCTTTACATCCTTATGGGAATTTCGCTCTATCTGATCTGGAAATCACAGCCGGGAAACCTGCGCACTATGGCCCTCTGGGTATTTGCCATCCAGATGATACTCAATTTTCTCTGGAGTTTTATCTTTTTCCGTTTTCACCGGATCGGCTGGGCCTTTGCAGAAATTTTGCTCGTATGGATCAGCATCGTTGTCATGATCATTGTTTTTTACAAGATCAGCCGCACCGCAGGGCTCTTGCAGATTCCCTACCTGCTGTGGGTGACATTTGCGTCGATTCTTAATGGTTCTTACTGGTTATTAAACAAGTAGAGCTTTCAATTCCAACATATGCTGAAACATGTGAACATCACCGTAAGGGGAAGGGTTCAGGGGGTTGGATTTCGCTATTCGGCTCTGGAAGCCGCGGAGGAACTTGGAATTAAGGGATTCGTCCGCAACATGCCCGACGGAAGTGTATATATTGAAGCAGAAGGGGAAGAAGAGGAAGTTCTGCAATTTATTGAATGGTGCAGACAAGGACCCGGCTATGCTTATGTAAAGGAGGTTCTTGTCCAGGAAGCACCGTTAGGTCACTTTCCTGATTTTGAGATCAGAAGATAAAAGCATTCCTGAAGTTGAGGATGCCTTATCCGAACATGTAATGTTTTCTGATTCTTTCGGTAATTTTCCAGGTACATTTCAGTCCCTGCTCAAAAACTACCCAATCGCCTGCACCAAATTCAATATGCGAACCATCCGGAGCAGTGACCCTGGCTTTGCCTTCCAGAATGTAACAGGTCTCTTTCTGATCGTAATACCAGGGAAATTCCGAAGGTTCTTTTTCCCAGGTATCCCATTCCGCGGCCATTTCAATTTCGGCCTGAGTAGGTTTTCTAACAGTCATCATCCGGCTCATATGATTTCGATATTTGAGAATTCAATCCAACCTTTATTTCCGTTGGCTATTCGGATTTCAACCCATTGTCCGACAGCGTCTTCAATGCGCACTTTTGTTCCTTCATGGAGGACGAACAGATCCGACGATCCGGCGTCAGGAGAGCTTTTCACGGTAGCAGAAGGCACCATTACAATACCTTCGTTTCGTGCATGGAATTCCTTACTCTGACGGTAACCGGATATGCCGGTAAGGATAGCTCCCAGCAGAAAAAGAACCGACAGGGAAAAGAAAATCTTTTTACGGTTTACCTGTGCGGAAAACAGAAACAACAGAATCAGCGTAAGACTTACAACAAAAAGAACTATGCTGAGGATCATCCAATGATCGGAGTCCATCAAGGAACGAAATGCACGCCACCATGCCGTCAGAAAAAATTCCGGGAGACTTTCAATTTTATCTACAGTATATGCGCGGGCCAGCTGAAGGTTGAAGCGTATATCCTCATCAAAGGGTTTCAAACGGTTAGCCCTTTCATAGTTCAGTATGGCTTTCCCGATCTGACGCATTTTGAAACAGGCATTTCCCAGGTTGAAATATACCTCAGGTGCAGTATAACCGGAGTTAATCAGAGAATCATATAAAGTGGCTGCTTCAGCATACCGGCCTTCGGAATAGAATTTGTTAGCCATGCTATACAGGGAATCAGGTATCACCTCAGCTTTGGCCGGAAGCGTAAAAAGGAACAGCAACAAGATTATTTTGATATGTCGCATATTACTTCAGGTTTTGATCAATTTTTTCCATCAGAACGACCGCATTCTCGTATGTTTCCTTCATGGAAGGAAGGGTACCGGCAGGAGCAAACCTTGCCAATTCGCACGTGTCAATAATTTTGCCAAGTTGTTCTTTGAGTTCCCCGGAAATTCCTCTTTCTGACAGAGCCTGCCATGCATTATCACGCGACAGATTCGCCAGAGGAATCATAAGCTTATCGCTCAGGTAGCCCCAGATAGCCTTTAAGATTTCTTCATAAAATTCATCCTGTTGCTGGTTTTTCATAGCCTTTTCAGCCTTTCTGAGGCGTTTTGCGGCAAGGCGGGCAGCCCGTTTATGGCGCATTCTGGCTGCGTCTGCCCGTTCGCGAATGGTCTTCCTCCGGATACCGATCAGCAGGGCAAAAAGAACCAAAGGAGCAACATACCACAGAATAAATAAATGGCTGTCAAGCAGGAGTTGTTTGTTTTTCCAATCGGGTATATTTCGCTTAATATACCGGATATCCTGGTTCAGCAAACGAACATCTTCCCGTGAAAGACCCGATACGACGGTAATGGTTGTATCTTCGCGACCCTTGTTTACAGTAACCGAAAAGGGCTGGGATGCCAATGTTTTATATTCATTGCTCCGGGGAGAGAAATAACTAAAGGATACCGGCGGAATGGTAAAGGTTCCCGGATGTCGCGGAATGGCAATATACTCAAATGTGACTGATCCGGTTGTTCCCTCTGTTGTATATTCTTCCTGAACATTTGCTTTTGGCGGGTAGGCATCAAAATCGGCAGGGAAAGAAACAACAGGGGGATTGATCATTTTCATATTTGCTTTCCCTGTCAGCTTAATCTTTAACGTGAGGGCATCATTGGTATTCAGTTCAGGCTTATCGATGGAAGCTGCCATCGACAAATCGCCAACTGTACCGCTGAAATTGGCAGGCTGCCCCGGCGGAAGGGGTTTCACATGGATTGTAACCGGTTCAGACCGGAAGGTAACAGGTTGTTCCTGTATGGTAGGAAAATCGAAATCAAAATCGAACCAGCTTCTTGAACGTCTGGTTACCGTTCTCTGCACTGCTCCGTTAAATTCAACCGAGCCAATGGTCAGATCGCCTGTTTTCTGGGGATAAAGAATAAACCGTGCAATAACACCGGTATTGTAAATTTGTCCGTTCACATTTTCCCGGGTAAGCTGGCGAAGTTCCGGAGTTGGGATATCGTTTTTGTAGAATCCTTGCAAAGCAGGCAATTTAGGAGGGGCAAGCCGCGAAAGGCCCATCCTGTCGTATACTTTAAGGGTCACTATTACCGGTTCCCCGAGATAGACGTTCCGTTTATCAACCAGGAATGCAGCAAAAAGATCTTTTCCCCCCTTTATACTTTCTGCTTCCTCCCCTGAAGGGGACTGGGCTCCCTGTTGCGGTTGAGAAGCAGGAGTACTCCCTTTCACCACTTCAATGGACAGGGCATTGGATGAAAAGTTCTTCCCTTTAATTGTGGCCTGAGCCGGAGGTATTTCAAACTTTCCGGTAGAATTTGCCCGGAGATAGTACGTATAACTCACTGTAATATTCTGCCGGATCTGGGTTCCGATCATCTGGACGCTAGTGCTGGTACTGGTTGACGGACCACCGAGCAGTTCAAAAGGGCTGAATTCGGGTTGCCGGAACTGTTCAGGCCTTGCATTGAGGGTGTAAACTACTTCAAAAGGTTCACCCGTTGCCACTACCGAAGGGGCTGATGCCTTAAAATCAACATCCTGGGCCGGAACCTGAGTAACAGAGTTTACCAGCACCAGTACCAGAGGAAGAACGTATCTGAATTCCCTTCTCATTTTTACCAGTTTTTATCAGTTGTACGCCTGGCAACAGCCTGCTGCCGGTTCAGTTTTTCCCTTGTCTGTTTCTCATTGTTTAAAAGTGCCTGAAGGATTCTTTCCGCATCCTGGCGCGATATCTCGTTCCGTGGCTGTGGCTGCTGCTGCTTGTCCTGCTGATTCTGATCATTCTTATTCTGCTGATTTTGCTGGTTTTGTTGTTTTTGCTGATCCTGATTCTGCTGCTGATTTTTATTCTGGTTCTGCTGTTGTTGCTGCTGTGACTGCCGGAGCATTCTTTGCGCGATCATCAGGTTGTGTTTCGCCTCCATATCCGACGGATTCAATAAAAGAGATTTTTTGTATGCATCAATACTTTCCTCAATTTTTTTATCACTGAACAGTGCATTTCCCAGGTTATAATAACTCTTTGCCTGAATCTGCCGGTTGGTTTTATCACCGGTCAGGTCAGCGAAGGTGTTTGCAGCTTCCGAAAAACGTCCCTGTTTGTATTGTGCATCACCCAGATTGAACAGGGCCCGGTGGGAACCACCCTTTTCCTGCAATGCTTTTCGGTAGCTGACTTCAGCCTCATTGTATTTTTTTGCCTCATACAGTTTGTTCCCTTGCCTGACGAATCTTCGTTCTGCCGATGATTGGGCAGTAAGGATTCCGTTCAGCATGAGCGGGAGGACAAATAACAATATATATTTTGGAGCAGTCATAATATTACAGTTTAAGACGGAAGAGATTGAATTTACGCAACCAGGGATTTCGTCTGTCCTGCAAAAATAATTCGAATAAGAGGAAAAACAGCGCAAGGCCGGCAGGATACATGAACTGGTCATCGTATTCTGAGTATATCTGCGCTTTGTATTCTTTCCGGTCCATTTCATCAATTTTTGTAAGGATTTCTTCCAGACCGAACCGGAGGGCCGTAGCCCTGATGTACGTCCCATTGCCTGCGGCAGCGATTTGATTCAGAAGAGCTTCATCAAGCCGAGTAACCACCACCTGGCCTGACTGATCTTTGAGGAAGTTCTGCTGATCGCCTCCCGGAAGCGGAATGGGGGCACCCGAAGGAGTTCCGACACCGATGACAAAAACGACAATTCCTTTTTCAGCAGCCTCCCGTGCGGCTTCCACTGCATCGTCCTCATGATTTTCACCGTCGGTAATTATTACAATTGCCTTTTTCAAACCGCTTTGCGGATCAAAAGAAGAAGCGGCAAGCCGTATAGCAGCACCAATGGCAGTTCCCTGTACAGGGACCATGCCCGGATGAATCCCGTCAAGAAATTGTTTTATGGAAACATAATCGGTTGTTACAGGCACCTGAATATAAGGAGAACCAGCAAACACGAGCAGCCCGATCCTGTCATTGCTCAGTTTGTCAGCCAGACGCGCTACTGCCTGTTTTGCCCTTTCCAGACGTGATGGCTGAACATCCTGTGCCAGCATGCTGTTGGAAACATCCAACGCTATAAACAGTTCAATGCCTTTCCGTTTGACTTGCGTAAGCTTTGAGCCAACCTGAGGCCTGGCAAGGGCCACGATCAGAAAACCCACGGCCAACATGAGCAAGACAAAACGTACCAGGGGGCGCACCGGTGTATAGCCGGGCATCATCTCCTGAAGAAGATTTTTATCGCCAAGTTTCTGCAAAGTTTTGTTTCTCAGAGCCCGGTTCAACATAAACAGCAGAACCATGACGGGTATCATCAGCAGGGCATATAACCACTCAGGATGAGCAAACCGGAACATACACAAAACAGTTTAAGGTATCGTTCTGATGATAAATAATTTGATTCCTGCGCTGATCACCAGTAACAGGAATGCTCCTGTTGCAAACAACGCATATTCTTCCTCTTTTTTAGCATACTCACGCACTTCGACCCGAGTTTTTTCCAGCTGATCAATTTCCTGGTATATGGCCCGGAGTTTATCATTGTCGGTAGCCCGGAAATATTTTCCTCCGGTTAAATCGGCTATTTTCCTGAGTACCGGTTCATCGATTTCAACAGGAACGTTTTGATACTGAATTCCATAAGGAGTCTGTACCGGATAAGGAGCGGTACCCATTGTGCCGATTCCAATGGTATAAACCCGGATATGAAACGTACGGGCCAGCTCGCCTGCAGTAAGAGGATCGACAGAACCGGTGTTATTGACACCGTCAGTAAGCAGGATCACCACCTTGCTTTTCCCTGCCGATTCCTTCAGTCTGCCAACAGCTGTAGCCAGTCCGTCGCCCAAAGCAGTTCCATCCTGAATCATGCCACTTTTTACAGCATTCAGCAAATTGACCAATGTAACGTGATCGGTGGTAACAGGGCATTGGGTAAAACTTTCAGCGCTGAAAACCACCAGACCGATCCGGTCATTCTTTCTTCCGGCAATAAACTCAGCGGCAATCTTCTTCCCTGCTTCGAGACGGTTTGGCTTAAAATCTTCGGCCAGCATACTACCCGAAATATCCATGGTAAGCATAATATCAATGCCTTCGGCCGAAGTATCTTTCCACCGGTTGGATGATTGAGGACGTGCCAGCACAATAATCAGCAAAACGGATGCAACCGCATTCAAAACAAATGGAACATGAACGAAATTTTTTCTCCAGCCACCGGCATATTTTTTCAGTTGTCCTGTCAGAGGAAACATCATGACCGGATTTCTGGAGCGGAAGGAATATATGTACCAGCCAGCAGCGAGCAATACCAGAATAATCAGCAAAAAGAATTCCGGATGAACGAACGACAGATTCCCCATACTACATCTGTTCTTTTTGGTTGTTTGCAGTTACATTTCCTGGAGTATGTCCTTCAATGGTATGATTTACAAAAACATATGCATTCAGCATATTCGATTCATTTTCATCAGGCATGGGAAGTTCCCGTGCAAATTTTACCATATCGGCCAGTAATAAAAGCTCCTGCAAGGCCCTGAGGGTATCTTCCTCCAGGACGAACGGCTTCATGCTCTGCAAAATTTCGGTACTGGTCTGCTCCATTGCCGGCACATGGAAACGCTGTTCAATATACCGCCGGATGATTTCAGTAAGCCGGGTATAGTATTCCTTGACGAGTCCCTGCTGCCAGAGTTTTTCTTCTTTCAATCTGTCCAGTTCACGCAAGGCAATAACATGTGCCGGTTCTGAAGGTTTTTCCGGCTCAGCCTGTTTGTCCCTGAGGGTTCTCTTCCTCTTCACATATTTTATTATCAGGAATATGATCAGAGCTGCCAGCAGAACCGGAAGAATTATGCGCAGGTAATCCTCCAGCGTATAGGGAGCAGGCAGAGGTTTTTTAATGTCAAATAGGGTCGGTATGGTATCAGTAGGGGGGTATGTAACCGAAAGCTGCACGGGTGTTGAAAAGAGCGTATCTGTATTATTTCCCCTGTTTAATCTGAAGGGTAAAGATGGTATTTCGAAAAGTCCGCTGTCAAAAGATGTAATAAGATAACGGTGAATAATTTTCTGGCGGGTACCTGACATAAGGGTATCAGCCTGTATGCGGCGAACTACCCTGATGTTAGGTGTAAGGGAATCATTCAGATGAGGGAATTCTACTTGGCAGGTCTTTTCGGCATCTACTTCGAGGGTAAGGCCGATCTGATCACCGATAAGTATAGCGGAGGTATCGGTTTTTACCTTGATTTCGGCCTCCTGGGCAACGGTTTTATTCACAAAAAGAAAAACGGCCAGCCCGATGCACAGAAGGGTTTTACCGGGAAGGATTTCTACCCAAAAATGTGTTTCTCTGACACCTTTCATACAGTCACTGGTTTTTCAGATCCTATCGTTTTTTAAACAACTGCATCAGCGGAGGCACGTAGTCCTGGTCGGTTGCTATTTCAACGCTATCGATTCCGTACCGTGCAAAAATGTTTTTCAGCGCTTCATCATACATTTGAATGTGCTGATGGTACCTCTGACTGAAAGTCCTGTCGGAGGTATCGACAAGCACTTGCTGACCCGTTTCAGGATCCTGGAGGAAAAGCAACCCCGCCCGGGGAAGTTCCCTTTCCAGTTTATCAAATACTTTTACAGCAATCAGATCATGTTTCCTGGCGATGATTTTAAGCTGTTCTTCGAAACGGGGCCGGCTGTCGAAGCTGTCATACATATCGGAAATAAGGAAAACGATGGAACGTTTTTTCACTGCATTGGTGAGATAGCGCATAGCTTCACCGATATTGGTGGCAGGATGTTCCGGCTGAAATTCAATTAGTTCCCGGATAATGCGAAGTATATGCTGACGGCCTTTCTTTGGAGGAATAAATTTCTCAGGGCGGTCGCTGAACAGGACGGCACCAACTTTATCGTTATTCTGGATAGCCGAAAAAGCGAGAAGAGCAGCAATTTCAGCAATCCTCACACGTTTGGTCCGTTGCCGGCTTCCAAAAACAGCTGATCCGCTGACATCCACCAGTAAGATAACCGTCAGTTCACGTTCCTCCTCAAAAACCTTCACATACGGATGATTGAAACGGGCAGTGACGTTCCAGTCAATCGTCCGGACATCATCTCCATACTGATACTCTCTCACCTCACTGAAAGCAATACCCCGACCTTTGAAGGCACTATGGTACTGCCCGGCGAAAATATGGCGGGTTAATCCCCTTGTACGGATTTCAATTTTTCTTACCTGCCTGAGTAGTTCTGTTGCTTCCACAACGCACCTGTTATTTATTGTTCAGACGGTTTGGTTACCAGAACAAAAAACCATTCCTCTTTCCGGAGGATAATCTGGTATTTTTTTCCATTGCGGAAATAATACCAGGTTGAATCGTTCTGTCTTTTATAATTTTTGTCCAGCCACTCCAGCCTTTTGTAAAGGTTGGAGTAATCGCTGATCAGACGGGTTGAGGTACAGATATCCTTTTCCGAGAGGAAACAGTATAAGGTTTCCTCATTGATTTTATCAACAAATTTCAGATACCTGTACATATCATTTTTCCCGCTGTTGTCAGGAAGGAAAAAACGCATCTCTTTTCGTACGTGAACCATCACAGAATCTTTGGGCAACCCGACAAAATGCTGGCCAGAAGCGATAAACAGGCTTCCGGACAAAAGGATCAGTATGAAAAGGATCCGCGGCATAGGTTGCAATTATGATGGTTACAAATAGTTTCGTGCCTGAGAGCCGGATGCTGAATTAAGGTACTTCCACTGTGTTAAGAATATCGGTAATGATATGCTCGGTAGTAATATTCTCAGCTTCAGCCTCATAGGTCAATCCGATACGATGCCTCAGAACGTCATAGCATATGGCACGCACATCTTCCGGTATTACATACCCTCTGCGCCTGATAAAAGCATAGGCTTTGGATGCCAAGGCAAGGTAGATGGATGCTCTGGGTGACGCACCGTAGGAAATCATGTTTTCATATTTCTCCAGCTTGTACTGGGAAGGATTTCGCGTAGCAAATACAATATCAAGAATATACTGTTCGATTTTCTCGTCCATGTATACGTCCTTTACCACAGAACGTGCCTTGAAAATGTCTTCCGGTTTCATAATCCGGGAAGCGTGGGGCAATTCCCTGGCAATATTCTGCCGCATGATAATTCTTTCTTCTTCCTTCTGCGGATAAGAAATGATTACTTTCAGCATAAAGCGGTCTACCTGGGCTTCAGGAAGCGGATAGGTTCCTTCCTGTTCGATCGGGTTCTGGGTAGCCAGCACCAAAAAAGGCTGTTCCAGGGGGAAAGTATGTTCACCAATGGTAACCTGCTTTTCCTGCATGGCTTCCAGAAGAGCGCTCTGAACTTTGGCAGGCGAACGGTTGATTTCGTCAGCCAGTACCAGATGAGCAAAGATGGGCCCCTTGCGTACTTCAAACGATTCTTTTTTCTGGCTGTAAATCATGGTACCGATCAGATCAGCCGGTAACAGGTCGGGAGTGAACTGTATGCGGCTGAATTTGGCATCGATAGTTTCTGCCAACGTTTTAACAGCCAGGGTTTTAGCCAGTCCGGGTACACCTTCAAGAAGAATATGTCCGTCGGACAACAAACCTATCAGCAGGCTTTCCACAAGATGCTTCTGACCGACAATAACTTTCCCAATTTCCATCTGAATCAGGTCAACGAAAGCGCTTTCTTTCTGAATTCTTTCATTCAATTCCTTGATGTTCACATTGTCACTCATATCGGAAAAATTAGTATGTTACATGTACTGCAAAATTTATACCGGTTGTTTACGCAGGGCGTCCGGCGATGCAAAAATGGCAATTATTTGCATTGCGCGTTGTTAAATTTTGTTAAGCTTAAAGAAGTGATTAACAGGAATTCTCCTTAGTTTTGCCAAAACCTTCTATGGCAGACGAACAGAAATACAGGTATTTTGCCGAAATTTCCTTTAAAGGAACAAGGTACCACGGATGGCAGATTCAGAAAAATGCCATTTCGGTGCAGGAAGTACTGAATGAAAGGTTTTCTTCCATCCTCAGAGAAGAAATACAGGTTACAGGGGCCGGAAGGACAGACACCGGAGTACATGCTTTATATTACGTCGGACATTTTGACAGCATAAGGGAGAACCTGCATGCTGATACTTCCTTTCTTTACCACATTAATCAGTTTTTACCGTCTGATATTTCCGTTTACCGGATTTTACCGGTAAAAAATGATGCCCATGCGCGTTTTTCAGCCATTTCGCGCACATATGAATACCGGATATGCCGCAGAAAGAATCCCTTCCTTCAGGAATATGCCTGGATGTTCTACAGAGAACTTAATGTGGTGGCTATGCAGAACGCATGCGGATATCTTGTCGGAAAACACGATTTTTCAAGTTTCTGCAAAGTGCATTCCGGGGCACGGACGCATCTGTGTGCAGTGGAAGAGGCAGAATGGACAGAGAAAGAAGATATGCTGATTTTTCGCATTACTGCCGACCGTTTTTTGCGCAACATGGTACGGGCCATTGTCGGCACCATGATTGAAATCGGGAAAGAAGCTCTGCCTCCTGATGAACTGCATGATATTCTGGAGGCGCACAACCGATCGGAAGCGGGCGAATCTGTTCCTCCCCAGGGACTTTTTCTCACCCGGATTATTTACCCCCCTGAAATTTTTATCGGGGATTGGTCTCCTCTATCACTGCAGGCATTTATCTGACCGGGATGTTTATAACTGCATTCTGCAATACGTTAGAATAGATGTTATAAGTCTGTAGATTAACCACCTCACATTCACCCTCTTCCAAAAGTTGACAGGCTCATGCCAATGGAACAGCGCCATGACCTGTTAGTAAATTGAGGGCCTTATGCATCAAAAATATTCTTACCTTTGGCACGTACTGGAATTTATTTATGGAAGAAGAATTTGATGCCTGGTGGGAGGATGCAGAAACCCTTGATGTGGTTAAGCGATTCGAACAAATGATCGAATCGGAGGGATATGTATTTCTCGATTCGCAGGAATTTGAAACAGTTGTTGATTATTATCTGGAAATTAACAATCCCGGAAAAGCCCAGAAAGCTATTGATATTGGCCTGAGCCGGTTTCCCTGGTCAGGTACACTGACCATGCAAAAAGCCCAGCTGCTCTTGCGGGAAGGGAAACCTGAAGAAGCGCTGGTTTGTCTTACCAAGGTTCCGTTCCCTGAGTCCGAGTCGCCCGAATATGCTTTTCTGAAAGGGTCTTCTTTTGCCGATTTAAAGAAATTTGCCGAAGCCGACAGTTTTTTTTCACTGGCACTGACCCGGACCGAAGAGGAAAAAACCAATCTCTACCATTTGATTTCGGAAGCATTCAGCCGCAACGAAGAATACAGGCTGGCATTGAAATATCTGCACCAGGCACTCCACTATCTGCCTCATATAGAGCCTTCCCTTCTGTTTGACACGGCCTTCATTTATGACAAGCTGAACCAGAACAGAAAGGCCATCTATTTTTACCGGAAATATCTGGATAAGGATCCATTTTCCGAACTGGCATGGTTTTATCTTGGCATTGTTTACATGCGTATGTCGAATTTTCAGAAAGCAGTGGAAGCATTCGACTTTGTAACTGCCATTGATGAAAACTATGAAGTAGCATATTACAATAAGGGGCTGGCCTATGCCAATCTGAGAGAATACCATAAGGCAATTGAAGCTTTCAATGAATTCATTGAACTGGAAGGCGAGCAGACTGATGTACTGGCAGCCATAGGTGAATGCTATGAAAACCTGGCCAATTATGGTAAAGCACGTGATTTTTATGAACGGGCACTGGAACATGATCCCGAAAATCCTGATGCATGGTACGGATTGGGAGTAGTTTCCCTGATGGAAGAGAATTTTCAGGCCAGTTTGCGGTATTTACGTTCTGCCATTGCCATGAACAAGCAGGAACCGGTTTTCTGGCGGACTCTGGGCGACGCCCTTTTTCAATCAGACAAACTGCATGAAGCAGTGATGGCTTATGAAAAATCGTGTGAACTGGATCCGCACGATTCAAAAAGCTGGCTCGGCCTGGCAAAAGCATTTCAGATGCAGGGGAAAGACAGTGACATGCTGAATGCTCTGGAAAAAGCTCTTGTGTACAATGAAGAAGATGCCCACCTGCTGTACAGAGCTGCTGCAGCCTTTTTTCAGCATAAACAGATAGAAAACGGATTGCAGCACCTGGAGAAAGCCCTTAAGAAAAATTACGATCTGCTGTATCTTCTCTATGAATATTTTCCTGAGTCAGACCAGTATCCTGTTATCGAAAATCTCATTCTGAAATATTCATTTAAGAACCTTTAGTCATATGAATTTTGAATTGTCGTATATTCCCTCAAGAGAACCAAAGCCCCGTTCAAAAGGCCTGACCATGGTAATGGACAAAGGCCTTAGCGCCGGTGAAGCAGTACAATTCGTCGCATCTTCGGGAGAATATACCGACCTGCTGAAATTTGGATTTGGTACAGCCCTTATAACCAGGGAACTGCAGGAAAAACTGAACATTTACCGGAAAGGTAATTTAAAACCATACTTTGGTGGTACCTTGTTTGAAATGTTTCTGGTACGGGGCGAATTTGACAACTACCGGAAAATGCTCGACAAGTACAAAATGGAATATACTGAAATTTCAGATGGTTCCATCCATATCCCTCATGAAGAAAAACTCAGGTACATTGAAATACTGTCTGGCCAGGTAACTGTAATTTCTGAAGTCGGAAGCAAGATAAAAGGAGTGCACATTCCTCCCAAACAATGGGTGGCCATGATGCAGGCCGAACTTTCAGCAGGAGCCTGGAAAGTAATTGCAGAGGCACGTGAAAGCGGGAACATAGGGATTTATAACGAAAACGGTACTGCAAACGAAGCGCTGATCGATGATATTATCAACAACGTAAATACGGAAAACATCATCTGGGAAGCTCCGGTGAAAAGCCAGCAGGTATGGTTCATCAAACTGCTGGGAGCCAATGTCAATCTGGGCAATATTCCCCCCAATGAGGTGGTAGCTCTTGAAGCGCTGCGGCTGGGTTTGAGGGGAGATACGTTTTATGAATTTCTCCCGGAAGAAATGAAGAAATTCAAACCATAATTCTCCGGCTATGCGACGTTTTGGTCTCATCGGATATCCGCTGGGACATTCCTTTTCCAAAGCATACTTTACTGAAAAATTTGCCCGGGAAAATATTACCGATTGTATTTACGAAAACTTTCCCCTCTCCGACATCAGTGAATTTAAGGGATTTCTTAATCAATACCCCGATCTGGAGGGACTCAATGTTACCATTCCTTACAAAGAAAAGATTATCCCTTTTCTGGATATTTTGGATCCTGTGGCCGGTGAAGTGAGGGCAGTAAATACCGTTGCAGTGATCCGCAATGGAAATTCCCGGTTGCTGGAAGGCTATAATACTGATGTTTACGGATTTGAGCTCAGCCTTTTAAACCACCTTAAGCCATGGCATACGCATGCACTTGTTCTGGGAACCGGTGGTGCATCAAAGGCTGTGGTATGGGTTTTGAAAAAAATCGGAATAAACTATCGTTTTGTATCGAGAACCCGGCAGGAAGGAATGCTCACCTATAACGACCTCAGCCGAACGGTCCTCTTAGACCATCTCCTCATTATCAACTGTACGCCGGTTGGAATGTACCCCGAAACGCAGCAGGCTCCTCCCCTTCCTTACGAACATCTTACAAGCCGGCATTTGCTGTATGACCTGATTTATAATCCCGAAAAAACCCTGTTTCTTTCCTACGCTGAAAAGGCAGGTGCTGGTTTTTGCAACGGTTTGGAGATGCTGAGACTTCAGGCTGAAAAATCATGGGAAATCTGGAACCGGAAGGGAAACAGTGCCGGCAATCTATAAAAGGCTTCTTTTTACAGATTGCGGGATCTCTTCATACGAAAAGCTTTTCATCGGTTGATCGGGTTTTCTGAGATGTTCGACTGTTTGTCTTATTTCTTCCACCCATTCCCGGGTGCTTCGTTCCGAAGTAAAATGTGTCCATGAAACAGGTTTGCCAAAGTAGAAGCGGATTTCCTTCCCTTTAAAGCGGAACATTTCATTGGGAAGAAGAAACGATTCAAAGCTTATATCAATTCTAAAGAAGCGGCGCAACGTAGCTATCAGGTAAAAAAGAAAACTATTGCGGGCGTCAGCATACACCGGAACAATATCTCTTTTATGCTGAACGGCCTTGACTACGAAACTTTTGTGCCAGGGTAAATCACGAACTTTTCCCCTTCGGTAAATAGAAACCACTCCTGCCGGGAAAACGAGAATATTATCGTTGCTACGGAATAATTCATCCAGTGATACCAACTGGGATTTTTTGAAGCGTCCGTAAATATTAACTCCCGCAAAAACCGGCTTCAGGTTTTCGATATAAAGCAGCAGTTCGTTTACAACTGCTTTTACCTCGCCAAAGTGGGAATAAATTAACCCCAGAAGACAAACTCCGTCCAGTCCGCCCAGAGGGTGATTGGTAGCAAAAATGTACCGTCCCTTTTCGGGAATATTTTCAATCCCGCTATATTTAATCTTTACGTCAAAAAAACGGATGATTTCTCTGATAAAATCCTGCCCTTCAATATCCTTACAGCTTTCAAGAAAAAGGGCAAAATTTTCCTGACGCAAGACCTTTTTAATGAATTTTGCCAGAGGCCGGTATTTGGCCGGTGCATGCTTCAGAATCAACTGCTCAATGTCCCACCTCTCGTACATTATAAACCGGTTTGTGCCACAATTAAGTCAATTGCCTTGTAAAATACCTGTGTTCTTCCGTGCGGTGAAAATACAAAAATGATAGAATTAACATCCTGATCATTGTAAGTTAGATATTTTAATTTAACTTGCATATGCATAACCCTTAAAATACTAGCCTATGAGTGAAAATGCATTCAATTTCAACGAATTCATAAAGGAATCAAAGGATTCCCTTGTTAATCCGAAGGCATATTTTGCCTCTATGAAGACCGAAGGCGGACTGGGTGAGCCGATTATTAAAGCTCTCATCTATGGTACAGTAGCCGGAATCATTGGGTTAATATGGAGTTTGTTGCATGTCAGTGCGGCTGTGGGGGGCATGTTTGGCAGTGCAGTTGGAATTACCGTCCTGCTTTTTGCCATAATTTTTTCTGTTATCGGTGTTTTTATCGGTGCGGTCATCGTACTGATCATTTCAGCCATTGCAGGCGGAAAGACTGACTTTGAACCCTGCATGAGGGTTTCGGCAGCCCTGATGGTACTAATGCCCATAAACGCATTCTTTGGCTTTGCAGGTTCCATTCATTACCTTCTGGGTTCCCTGATTTCCCTGGCAATTAACCTGTACGGTTTATGGATGCTGTATCATGCTCTGGTGCAACCATTGCAGGCCAAAGAAGGCACTACCAGAATTGTACTGTATGTGCTCGCCGGTTTGCTTGTGCTTTTCATGTTGCTTGGACTGGGAGCAAGGAGAGCAGTGCGTCATTTGGACCCTTACGGAAAGGATTTCAGGGAAAAGATGGAACAAACCTCAAAAGAATGGCAAAAAGCGCTGAATGAAATGGAAAAAGCCAGCAAAGATGAGGGAAACAATGTTCAGCAAGAGGGAGAAGAGTCAGAGGAGGATACACTGACCGAACAGGAATAAACCGTAAATACACTTTTCCCGATAACCAGCGGTTGCTAACGGTTATCTGCTTATTACGATAGCAAGGTGTTTGATGCCTTAGAGAGGGTTATATTTCTTTTCTTGCTGCCTTCAGGGTATTCAGGAGCAATGCCGTGCGGGTCATAGGGCCGACTCCTCCCGGAACGGGGGTAATATAACTGCATCTGGGAGCCACTTCATCAAAAAGTACGTCTCCTTTCAGTACAAATCCTGATTTGGATTGTGGAGCAGGAACGCGGGTGGTTCCTACATCAATGACCACGGCTCCCTCTTTAACCATGTCAGCCGTAACAAATCCTGGTTGACCCATTGCGGCAATCAAAATATCGGCCTGGAGTGTAAAGTATTTCAGATTGGGCGTACGGCTGTGGCAAAGAGTTACAGTAGCATCGCCATATTCATCCTTCCGTGAAAGAAGAATTGACAGAGGTCTGCCTACTATATTGCTCCGTCCAAGCACCACGCAATGTTTACCGGAAGTTTTAATCTGGTATCTTTTCAGCAGTTCAACTATACCAGCCGGAGTTGCGGAAACAAAACAGGGAAGGCCTGTTGCCATGCGCCCCACATTGACCGGATGAAAACCATCCACATCTTTTGACGGATTAATGGCTTCAATAATATGAGGCTCCCTTATATGACGGGGCAAAGGTAACTGCACTATAAATCCGTCAACCTCCGGATCCCGGTTAAGTTTTTCAACAGTCTGCAAAAGTTCCTCTTCGGTTACTGACTCATCAAATCTGAACAGGGAAGAAGTAAAACCGACCTCGGCACAATCCTTGATTTTGTTGTTAACATAGGTAATGCTTCCTCCATCGTTTCCGGCAAGGATAGCGGCAAGGTGGGGCGGTCTTTTGCCCGCCCGTACCATACTTTCTACTTCAGCGGCAATTTCTTTCCTGATGTTGGCAGCAGTTTGTTTTCCGTCAATCAATATCATAACGGGAAGGGTGTTAATATGGTTTCGGATTTTACGTTTCCTGGTTTATATCGATTGTTCGTTGTTTGCAGTGTAAAAGATCTGAGGGGTTACAGACACTCAGAAGGTCGCATGAAATTAACGTCTGCCAGAAAATCCACCGGGGATGCGTCCTTTCTGACCAGCGGATGAAACCATTTTCATCATACGCCGGGTTTCGTCGAGCTGCTTCAGCAAACGATTCACTTCCTGAACCGTAGTACCGCTTCCGGCAGCAATCCTCTTCCTCCGGCTTCCGTTTATAATAGCGGGATTGCTCCGTTCTTCCGGCGTCATGGACTGGATAATAGCCTCGATGCCCTTAAATGCATTATCGTCAATATCCAGATCGCGTATTGCTTTTCCGACACCAGGAATCATGGAAGCCAGATCCTTAAAGTTACCCATTTTTTTGATCTGGCGTATTTGTGAAAGGAAGTCATTGAAGTCAAACTGATTTTTGGCTATTTTTTTCTGCAGTTTTCTTGCCTCTTCCTCGTCGTATTGTTCCTGGGCTTTTTCAACCAGAGAAACGATATCCCCCATACCGAGGATACGGTCAGCCATTCTGTCGGGGTGAAATACATCGATTGCATCCATTTTTTCACCTGTGCTGACGAATTTTATGGGTTTTTCTACCACAGCTTTCACGGAAAGGGCGGCCCCGCCGCGGGCATCCCCATCAAGCTTGGTAAGCACAACCCCGTCAAACTGGAGGCGATCATGAAATGCCCTGGCAGTATTAACCGCATCCTGGCCGGTCATGGCGTCCACCACAAAAAGAATTTCCTGCGGGTCAACAGCCTTTTTTATGGAGGCGATTTCATCCATCATGGCTTCATCAATAGCCAGGCGACCGGCCGTATCAATAATGAGCGTGTCGTATCCGCGCAACCGTGCAAATTTGATTGCTTCTTTTGCTATTGCAACAGGATTTTTGTTTTCCAGTTCAAGATGTACCGGAATACCGATTTGTTCCCCCAGAACCCGCAACTGTTCAATAGCGGCAGGACGATATACGTCGCAGGCAACAAGAAGCGGCTGGCGTCCTCTTTTCTGCTTCAGATAATTTGCCAGTTTTCCCGCAAAGGTTGTTTTTCCTGAACCCTGGAGACCGGCCAGGAGAATAATGCAGGGATTTCCTTTCAGGTTCAGGTCGGAAGCGCTCTCCCCCATCAGCCGGGCCAGTTCGTCACGAACTATTTTGACAATCATCTGGCCGGGTTTTACCGACTTGAGAACTTCCTGTCCTATAGCCTTATCCTTGACCGTATCGGTAAATGATTTCGCAATTTTGTAGTTCACGTCGGCATCCAGAAGAGCCCGACGGATTTCCTTCATCGTTTCCGAAATATTTACTTCGGTTATCCGGCCCTCTCCTTTGATCAGCCGGAAGGCTCTTTCCAGTTTATCAGTTAAATTTTCAAACATACTTTTTTCCCATTTTACATTCTTTCCGGCACGTCGATACCCAGAAGGTACATGCCTTTTTCGATCACCCTGCCAATGACTTCGGAGAGCAGGAGCCGCGATGAGACAAGCTCGGGGGATTCCGCTTTCAGAATACTGTAATCATGATAAAACTGATTGTATTCTTTGGCAAGTTCATAGACATAATTGGCAATAACAGCGGGGCTGTATGTATCGGCTGCATTTTCAACAACTGAAGGAAATTCGTATATCAGCCGGGCCAGCATTCTTTCCTTTGGACTCATGTTCCACCTGGCGAGGGCTTCTTCATTTACAGCAATCTTTTGTTCGGCTGCCTTATTCATTACAGAACGGATACGGGCATAGGTGTACTGAATAAACGGGCCGGTATTTCCGTTAAAGTCGATTGATTCGCGCGGGTCAAACATCATGTTCTTTTTCGGATCGACTTTGAGGATGAAATATTTGAGTGCACCCAGACCAATGGTGCGGTAAATTCGTTCAGCTTCCTCCGGTGAATAGCCGTCCAGTTTACCAAGTTCCGACGACATTTGCCTGGCTGTTTCGATCATTTCGGCAATGAGGTCATCGGCATCAACAACAGTGCCTTCCCTGGATTTCATTTTGCCTTCGGGAAGCTCAACCATACCATACGAAAGATGGTGGAGGTTTTTCGCCCAGGAATAACCGAGCTTATCAAGGATAATGGACAAAGCCTGAAAATGGTAATTCTGTTCGTTGCCAACAACATAAATCAACTGGCTGATAGGGTATTCATTGAACCGCTGAACGGCTGTGCCGATATCCTGGGTCATATAAACTGAAGTTCCGTCGGAACGCAGAAGAACCTTATGGTCCAACCCCCGATCTGTCAGATCGGCCCATACAGAATTATCTTCCTTCCGGTAGAGAATCCCTTTTTTCAGAGCTTCAAGTACGATAGCTTTTCCGAGAAGATAGGTTTCGGATTCATAATAAATCTTATCGAAGGTTACGCCCAGATCGCGGTATGTTTTGTCAAATCCCTCATATACCCATTCATTCATTTGCTTCCAGAGAGCAATGGTCTCCGGGTCACCCGATTCCCATTTTCTCAGCATCTCCTGAGCTTCCTGCATAATCGGGGTACGGGCGGCACGCTCCTCCTCTCCTCCCCCGTTTTGTTTCAGTTCCGCCAGTTGCTTTTTAAGCTCCTGCTCAAACAGCACATAATATTTCCCGACCAGATGGTCTCCTTTCATGCCTGACGACTGAGGCGTTTCCCCGTTTCCCCATTTTTTCCATGCCAGCATTGACTTACAGATGTGAATACCCCTGTCGTTGACAAGATTTACCTTAACGACCTTTTTGCCGTTGGCCTCCAGAATACGGGAAACCGAAAAACCAAGCAGGTTATTCCGGATGTGTCCCAGATGCAATGGCTTATTGGTATTCGGAGAGGAATACTCCACCATAATCATTTCACTGCATTCTCCGGGAGAAGATAAGCCTAATGTACTGTCAGTGCGTAAATGCCTGATGACCTCTGACCAGAACACTTCCCCGACCGTCAGGTTAAGAAAACCTTTTATTACGTTATAATCGATGATTTCAGGCAATTCTTTCTGCAGATAATCTCCAAGTGCCTTTCCTGTTTGTTCAGGACCCGTTCTGCTGAGACGCGTCAGCGGGAAAACCACTACTGTCAGATCGCCGGTAAATTCTTTCCTGGTTTTCTGGATTTGCACCTCAGCAGGGTTAAGGCTGGTATTCCATAATTCTGTTGCCGCTTTGCCAACAGCGCTGGATATTTTTTGCTCTATGCTAATCATGAGGATGTTTAAAGAGTCAGGTCGCAAAGATAAAAAAAGTGTCGTCAATTGCAGTGACGACACTTTAAACCTACCAACCCTAAAACTAACCTATGAAAAACCTGTGATCTATGAATATATACGTACAAAATGAAAAAAAGTTATACCGGAAGAGTAATTTTAACATTGTTTAACAGCAAATTGGATAATCAGGCAGGAGTAAACTGATTATTCTCTCGGTTGCGCAGATAAAAGATGCGGTTTGCGGATTTCCTCTATCAGCCATAAAAGCCTGACCAGATCGTAAAACAAGAGAACCGGGTACTTCCCCTTCAGGTTTTTCATGAAAAGCGGGTGAAAGACGCGCAGAAAAAAGACTATCAATGAAGTCAGGTGCCATTTTTCAAGAAGCAGAAAGGTTCGCAGGAGGCGGACTCCTTCAATGAGTTCCCTTTCTTTCCTGAAACGGATATAAAGAGCGGCGAGATTCTTAACTGCATTTTCTCCTTTCTGCAGGAATTCACCTGCCGGTATCAATCCTTCGTGCAGCAGCGGATTATCGGTATGTACCAGCGGCACTCCTTTTTGCCACAGCATATGACCAAAAAGGGTATCCTCATGTCCATATCCGGAAATGGATTCATCAAAGGTTACAGAAGAGAAAATACCCGCAGGACACAGAAAATTGCTGGTCATAAAGGAACGGTAGGGAAATCTGTTTCGCAGGGTTGCCGGTTTTTGTTCCCTGGCAATTCCATATTTCCAGTGCAAAAGGAATTCCCTTTTTTGCGGCCTTTGCGGATCATATACCCTCCCGCCGCATAGTACGGTTCCAGCTTGCTGTGCATCAAGGTATTTTTTTATGTAAAAAGGTGAAACTACCCGCGAGTCTCCGTCAGCAAAAAGCAGCCATTGGTGCCTTGCCATGGAAGCCATCAGGTTGCGAATCCTGGCCCTTCCTATATTGTTTTCCAGATAGCGGTAGGTGACATCAGGGTAGTTGGCTAATCTTTCATTTTTCTTCCGGAAGAATTCAGAAGAATGATCGTCACATACAATAATTTCAAACGGAACAGCAGTTTCAATACACTGCGTCCTTATAGATTCGACCAGGGAAACTACGTCTTCGTTAAAGGCTGTAATCAGAACGGAAAGCACTCAGGAATTCTGCTGGTGATCGGAGTCTTTAATCAGGACAGAAAAAATAAAAAGGACAACGGCAGCAGAGGCAAAAACCACTACCAGGGAGGAGATCATCTTAATCATTATCTTTTCCAGGGGGATAATCTCCCAGATACCAAGAAGGGCCACGGTAGTAAACAATACTACCAGAAAAATCAGAAGATAGGAAGTAATTTTCTTCACAAGATTCATGGTATAAAGTTTAATGTTCAGATTGACCACACCAAGGTACAAATTATTTCCCAAACCGTGAACTGTTTTTGGGTTAACCGGTAACAGCTGCTGGTTCTCTCAGGCGAACAGCCGGTAAATGCACTACTTCTTCCTATGTGTTCACTGAAGGTGAAGCTATTAGGGAAGTTTTACGCACTGCGTTGATCAGGTCAAGTATTGATTGATGCCTGCTGCAGTTTCTGCCGTATGTTAATTCCCATTGATTTCCATGGAAAGCCACTGAAAGTTCCGCCCCAGGATTATGGACAATCCCGGCCCTCTTCATAGCTTTCATTAACCAGGCGTTGGAAGCTGCTTCCGGGTCCAATGCCACCTGATACATAGGGTGTTCCGTAAAACGGATCTGACCTGTTTCGGGATTGACATAGAAATCTTTCCCGTCAAAGTGTGCATCCAGCTGTCCTGTCATAAGAATATCTTCCGGTGCTCCTTCCGTCAGGGTACCTTCATGGAGATACCAGATTCTGTCGGCCAGCTGAAGTGCTGCTGACCAGTCGTGCGTGGAAAACAGAATCGTTTTGTTTTTCAGCCGGCATAAATCCCTGAGAAGCACGACAATTTCGTACCGGTTGATTACATCCAGAAATGCCGTCGGTTCATCGAGCAGAATAACAGGTGTATCCTGGCAAAGGGCCCTTGCAATATGCACCCTTTGAAATTCCCCGTCGCTGATCTGATCCAATGGCTGACCGGCCAGATGAAGGGCATTCACACTGGTAAGTGCTTCCAGAACCTTGCTTTTATCGTCAGATGTCAGACTACCCACCCAGTTTGTATAAGGGTATCTGCCAAGTTCCACCATTTCCCTGACTTTTACGGCAGGACTCCGTGCGCGGGAGGAAGAAACAAAGGCAATGGTACGGGAAAGGCTTTCAGAGGTAAAATACCGCAATTTCTTGTTTTCCAGGAGAATTTCGCCATCAAGGGGAGTCTGAAGAGCGGCCAGGGTTCGTAAAAGCGTACTTTTTCCGGTTCCGTTCAATCCGATCAGGGCAATCAATTCCCCTTTTTCTGCCGAAGCAGATATTCCGCAGCTTACAGCAACCGGCCGGCTTCTTTTGAAATACCCTGTCGTTAACGTCTGAAAGGAAATCATACAATGCCTTCCTGTAAAAATACTCTTTTAATCACCCGAATAAATTTCCGGAAATTTCCAATTTCTCGCATTGGATCATACTTTGAAACCCAAATTCTCATGAATTGGAAATGGAAAATCGGAAATAAATAATCAAATCGATTCTTCTTGTCCTATTGGATTCTTGCATCATATTCCCTGGAATTAGCTGTCGATGCCTGCAGAGAGGGGTCGCCTTACGATTACCCAAACAATAACAGGAATACCAATAAGTGCCGTAACAGCATTTACCGGAAGAATGATACCCCTGCCGGGGAGCTGGGAAATTATGTCACTGCTGACGAGAACTGCAGCCCCTGTGAGCATGGCGGCAGGCACCAGCACACGATGATTACCCGTACGAAATAACCATCGGGCAATATGGGGAACAGCCACTCCCACAAAACCAATCGGGCCGCAATATCCGGTAATAAGGCCGGTAAGAATGCTGGTAGCAACAAGCAGCAAGATCCGCGTTCTGATAATATTGATGCCCAGGGTCTTGGCTTCCTGTTCTCCCAGCAAAAGAGCATTTAATGGTTTGATCCCCGCGATTGTTAATATAACCCCGAAGAGAAACACCGGAACGAGAATTTTGATTTGATCTGAAGTAACTCCGCCCAAACTGCCCATTGTCCAGATGACAAAAACTTTCAAAGCCGATTCATTGCTGAGGTATTGCATAATGCCTATAATGGCCGAGAGGGCGCTACCCAGCAGCATTCCGATAATCAGCATGGTGAAAACATCTCGCAGGCGCAGGGACAGCAGAAGCATAATACCCATCACTGCAGCTGCACCGAAAAAAGCCGCCAGGAAAAGGTTCAACTGCCCGGGTATGGAACCGGAAAGCACATAACCCGGAAACCCCATTGTAAGCAATGCCACACCCAGTGCCGATCCGCTGCTTATTCCCAGCACATATGGACCGGCCAGCGGATTACGGAACAAAGTTTGCATCATAAGTCCGCTCGCCGAGAGCGAAGCACCGGCAACCAGTGCAGTGACTACCCGCGGGATCCGGAATTCCGCAAGTATGTTCAGCACCATGGGATCCCGGTTGTTTCCCCTAAAAGTGCGCAAGACATCCAACAGGGAAATCTGAGTTGTGCCTGTCAGTATATCAGCACAAACCAGTATAACCAGAACAATTGCCAGAGAAATATACAAAAGGCTGTTATGCCGGATCATTTCTGCATTTTTGAACACGGTTTTCAGGAAGCCGAAAGAGCATTGATGATCTGCACCATGTCAAGAAAACCTTTTCTCACAGCGAGATAGTTTTTCTTTGCCAGTGCACGATCATGGCGATTTTCCGGTGCATTGACCAGCGCCAGAAGTTCATTGTGTTTTTCTGCAATCTCTTCAATCGCCTGCATAATTTTCTCATCAGGAACTTCAGGATGCAGAATCTGGTACACCAGGCATTCTGATATCAGTTCCCAGGTAATGAAGTTCAGGTCTTTTTTTAGGTTACGTCGTGATGCCATAATAGTGTTATTTTAAATGAATAAAGTAAAACAATCCGTTTTCCTGTTTGGCCAGCCCATGCAGAATTCTGTACAGGTCATTCAGAATAATATCGGGATGAACGGTACCTGATTCCCAGTAATCATTTCCCCCGCCGGGCCCAATACGGGCAGTGTTGCTGAACACATTCCCGTTGCGGTAAGCGGGAATAGCAGCAAGGCGCAAGTCGGTGTTCTTAATGTCAGCCAGTGAACGCGCGGTACCTGCATTAATCCATATCTGTGCGTTAAAAGCCTTTCCAACTGCTTCTTCTATTGAGAGTTCATAGTTTTCTCTGGCGGTAAGATCGCTGCACCAGTAAATTCCGCCTGCATCAGATATAAGCCGGGCCGTATAGGAATTGCCGGAGGGCACATTCCATGCATCCTTCCATGGAAGACCAGTCATGACAACGGGTTGCGGGGTATTATTTTCTGCCAGCTTTCTGAGGGAAAGGTACGAAGCCCGGACCGAAAAGAAAAAAGAATCGGCTTTCTGAGGAACTCCCATCATTCTCCCGATAAACCGGATCCATTCAGCCCGGCCTAAAGGTTCTTCCTCAAGGTACTCGGCTAAATAAACCACAGGAATATGCAGACTCTCCATCCGTGCATACCAGGAAGTTACTTCCGGTCCGATTCCATAGGCAAAAATCAGATCCGGCTTTAACCTTGCAATACCTTCAAAGTCGAAAGATCCTTCATAGCCTGCCTCGGAAATGTGCCCTTCCTGAATCAATTTTTGAATAGCTGCGCTGTATACGAATCGTGTTCCCGAAATCGAAACAATGGATGAATCAAGCTGAAGGGCGGAAAGCATCCCTACATGAGTTGTGGACATACATACCACACGTTTTACAGGGGTACCAATAACAACCCTGCCCCTGACCGCATCCACGGGAAGAGAAGCTGTGCTATTAGCAAGCAAGTACTCAACCGTCGTACCCTTCCCACCCTGCCAGGGAGAAAAAACCCTGAAAACGGTATATTCCGGAGTGAAATAAATGCGGAATTTCCCGGCATACTGAGGAACCAGACTGTCTGAGAACGCCTCGCGTACTGTTTTCCTTGCCGGTTGCCCCATACAGGAGTATAAACCCAGAGCCAGGGCCAGAAATAATATTATGTGCCAACCGGTATGTTTCATTTTTGAATGACAAAACGGAAAGAATATACTGAATTGTTCCGGGTCGTAATTTTCAGAACATAAATCCCATTGTTCAGGAATCCAAAGGAAAAACGGGTCATGTTTCCATCTGCGTTCAATGAAGAAGTCCAGACGAGACGCCCGGACAGATCAAACACACGGGCCACTATATCCCCTGAAAATAATCCGTTATGAACAAGATTCAGTTCCCCTGTGGCAGGAACCGGAAAAACTTTTGCATACGGCCTGGTACTTTCTTCACTGGTTGTCTTCAGCCAGGTGAGATTGCAAACCTGCAGGCCCATATAGAAGGAAGCAGGAACAGAAAAAACCGTGTCGTAAGGAGTCCATATGTCCCGGTAACGAACATACGCAGAATTGGCGCTTCCCGGAGCACGTTCAAGCGTCTGGGCCACTGCAAAAGTATCCTTACTCCCGTAATAGATTTCATACCCAGCATAGATAGTATCCTTTGCCGGAAGATAATGCCATAAAGGAATGAAATTCAGCTGATTCACCTTAAGTGCCGTAAACAGAATCTTTTCGGAATAAATCCGGTTTTCCTGAGAAAGATTTCCAGACGAAACAAACAGAGTTATATATGAACCGTCAGCAGAGCTAAAGTCATAGAGTTTAAGTGGAAAAAGGAACACCCCGCTCAGGGTAGCCGAATCGGGCAGAACAAACTTTTCAGCAAAGCCATTTATTCCCAGCCAGTTATGTCCTGATGCGTATCCTCCGAAGTCAAGGTTCTTCAAACCGGTTTTTTCACCGGGGGCAATGTTTTTTAATGTATCACAACTAAGAATGGTATAATTATACGGATCAAAATGATCAATATGCGTAATTCCGGTATGGCCCGGATCGAGCCATGCCCGAAGCTGGTTGGCCGGAGGATAATAATCATCCCAGCACCGGTCGAAACGCTGAAAATAATCATTAACGGGGTTGGAACAGCTGGCATCCCCACCGGTAAGGGTACCGATGATTCTGTGATTCTGGTTGAACAAAGGGGCTCCTGACGAACCTCCTTCGGTGGCTCCTTTGTCCCACCGGATAATTTGCCAATGCGACATATAGTCATATCCTCCGCCGAAATTGCCGTAAACCGGAGCATCATTATCGACTGAGATTTTCTTTACATCTCCGGCAGGATGGTGAATGGCAACTGTTGAAGTCACACCCGTGGTATCCAGATCCCACCCAAGGTAAATGGGTTTGTAAGAAGGCGGCGGTGGTATGGTAAGCTGAACCAGGCTGAAATCAAGGCCGGAGACCGTGCTGATCAGTTCCGAACCGCTGATTGTTTGTGAAGAGCTTGCAGTACCGCTTCCGCAGCCTGAACGTTCATAATTGAATGTAAAAACTGTCCGCCAGGCATCATCCTGATCGGCAATACAATGCCCTGCCGTAAGCAGATAAGGCTTGCCGTTTTGTTCGGTGTTGTTGACAAGGCTCCCGGTACATAACGTGGTACCATTCACCAGCAGTTTTGCAACCCCACGCTTTTCCTTCTGCCATAAGGTACCTTCCGGACAATTGATATCCACCTCACACGCTCCGGAAACAGCAATCTGTTCATTGTTTTTTTCCTGAAAGCCGAAAACATCTATTACGCCACCGGCAACACGTCCAATGGCCAATTGATTGGGTTTATATTGCTCCGGGGGAACATCGTACTCCACATAGCACAGGGAACCGCGGAGATGAGGAAGGGCCAGAAAATGCGAAGGCAGAACATTTTCAGAGGTATAGGCCCCTTTCATATCCTGATAACCGGCAGTATAAACAAAAACAGAAGCCCCTTCAGGAAGCTCAAAATGGCTGAAGATAATTCCAACTGACAGGGCATCGGGAACGTGAAAACCACAACGCCAGATACGGTATTTACCCGATTCGGTCCATATACCAGTGTTTTCCGGGGTCCATCTTCCGTCAAAGGGAACGGCGAACTGCAAAGGCTTGGCAGTGGTGCCATCGTCAGGTGTCAGCATATCGCGGGAAACAGAGGGAAACGTAATAACGGGCACATTCCCTTTTGATGACAGGCTTGCCGAGAGAGGCCACCCTCCGTGCTCCATCTGGGCATTTACCGATTGCAGAAAAAGACCGGCCGGAAGAAAAAGGAAAAATAACACCTTAACCATAGTCCGCGATGGTATTGCCCTGCCGGAAAAATTTTCCTCCGGCAGGGAACCACCTGGTTTAAGAACAATGTGAAACGTATCTGACAACACGAAAGGCGGGTATTATTGCGGCTTATTAATAAAAATATATTCCGTTGGGTGCTATTCCTGCTACAAAGGTATTAACAGCCTGTCCGGCCGGGGTAAAGATATGAACTTTTCCCGAGGCCGTATAACCCTGGATCTCGGTCACGTACAACCGCCCGTTCAGTGGGTTGGCATTTACTGCATTGAACGATCCGGCTATCAAAGGAGTTGCAGGAATCTGCGAATCGGAAATCCGGAAGGCAAATACTCCTTCATTTTCAACAAAATAGACATACTGGCCACCAGGATCGGATGCTACCGAAGAAGGATTGAAGTAATCACCTGTACGGCCAATTACATAACTTTTTGAAGGTTCGTAGGTTCCCGGCTTCAGGGATACCAGTTTTGAATCCGTTTCGTATTCGATATATGACCAATCGGGACTGTAAACAACCTTTCCCTGGCACAATACCCAGACCGAGCCACTGCCATCGCGGGTAAAAGCAACAGGGCCATCTCCGGCGACAATGGTTGATACAACCTCATTGGCGGTTCGGTCAATAATGCTCACCGTACTGTCATTTCCCCATTGCCCGTTGGCCACGAGAAGCTTGTCACCATCAACAATCATTTTTTCCGGCTGATTGCCAACAGTGATGTCGGTTATCGCTTCGAGGGTTTCCGGGTTAAAAACCTTTACCTTCCCGGGAAAGGCACCATAGGTAATGTATCCTTTCCCGTCACTGGAAACAACAATATGGCGGGGATAAGATACTTCAATTATTCCAACCGACTGAAAGGTTTTCAGATCAACCACCTCAACTTTCCCTGAATTATTGGCTACAATGAAACCTTTATTCTTCCATGAAGCAAATGACATAACCACATCTCCCAGAGGCCGGTTATTGACCGTTTCAAAAATATTATTGATAACGGTATCTTCCGTAAGAGGAATATAACTGACTGAACCGTTGTTATCTCTGAAATTTCCCTCATTGGTAATCATAATGCCGTGAAGGAATGAATTGTTACTACTGGTATCGTCCGGCTTCTCACATGATAACACGAAAATGCTGATTAGTAACACGACAAGCAAAGTTCCAGTATTTTTCATAGAATAAATGATTTAAGGGTTAAAACTATGATTAATTGTCAGCGCTGAAATCCAAGTTGAAGACCAAAGGCAAGGAAGCGGCCCGGCATGGGATAGCCTTTGATAATCTGGTAGGAAGTATTGAAAAGATTATCGGCTCTGGCATAAAGCTGCCCGTTCAGGGTATGCGCCCTGAACTGAAAGGCTGCCGAAAGGCCTGCCAGGATAAAGGAAGGCAAAGGCCTGCCGGAATGATCGTCAGTAATGTATCTTTTGCCTGTATAATTCACAGAAGTTGTAAGCGACAAACGACGCAACTGCACTGTACCTGAATAGAAAGCGTTCAGCAGAGGAACATAACGAAGTTGCTTACCCAAAATTCCTGAAGTATTGTCGTAGATTGCGGTGCTGGTTGACCGGACAGCAGTAATTTCTCCCTGCTGGCGGATTTTTATACTGCCAAGTACCAGGGAATGAGCAAAGGAGAATTCGGCTCCCCGTGCCCATACTTTCTTATAATTAACGGGGTTAAAAAAGTTCCCTTCTCCCGTCCACACTATCAGGTCATTAATATGCGTTGAAAAAGCCGTCAGATCGAATGTCAGGTTGTACCGATCCTGTTCCGTAAATGAAAGTCCTGTTCCGATTTCCGAGGTATACCCTTTTTCAGGAAGCAAATGGGGATTTCCTCCGGGTTGCCAGTATTTTTCGTTAAGTGTCGGTGGCCGATATTTGGCGGCTACCGAAGCACGAACATACGAATGGTTGTTCAGGAAGTTCTTTCTGATTCCGGCTGAGGGCAATGGAACCGGCGCAATACCGGGTATAACTTCCAGGCGGAAAGCAGTATTAATAATGAAAGCCTTCAGGTCAATGCGCGCGGCGGTAAAAACAGCAAACCGTTCCTCTGCAATGCGCCGGCCGTAACTGTCTACCTGAGCCTGAACATGTTGGAATGTTCCCCCTGCATCCCATGTGAGTCTTTTGCCGGCAATGTTCCGGAAATTGATATCGGCAAGGTATTGCTGTGCAGAAATATCGGAATGCACCCTGCTGACAGAGTCGTTATAGAAAAGGTTATCATTGAAAAAGGCATTCCTGAAAACCAGGGAAGAACGCCGCATGGTGCGCACATACCGGAGGAAAATTTTCAGGGTAGAATCTTTCTGGGTTGCCACAGAGGGTACATACGAGCCCATGACGGCAGGAAGGTTTTTGAATCTGTCCTGATACCAGATACCTGCCTGAATCTGCCGGGAAGGATTTATATTAAAGGAAACCGTGTGGAACATTCCGTACGAGCGAAGCTGGTTATGATGCAACGTCAGCACAGGAGAACCATACTTGTAAATGTCTTTGTAGGGATACCGGTTTTCTGCGTTGCGTGTAAAAAAGATGCTTTTAACCGATACTTTTTTTCCGGAATATCCTATGTTTCCTGCCGTAAACCATGAACCATACGATCCGGCTTCGGTAGATAGTCCGGATGAGAAACCCTGTTCGGAGGAAGGTGAAGATGTTAGGTCAACCGATCCGCCGAACGTACCGCCACCATATAAGGATCCTGATGCACCGTAAACAAGGGAGACTTTGTCTGCAATAGTAAGAGGTATCAGGGAGAGATCAGCATCTCCTGTTGTAGGGCTGTTGAGAGGGAATCCGTTCCAGGTGACCTGGGTATGGTTGGAGAAAGTTCCCCGGAAGGACAGGGAGGTCAGATTGCCGGGTGCACCATATGATTTGACAAATACCGAAGAAACCGCTGACAAAAGCTGGCCGGCATCCCTGGCGGTAACGGAAGCGAGATCTTCGCGGCCGAATGTTCTAATCTTGAATGCATCGGAATAATAAACCGCCCTGGGTTGAACGATGCACACCTCATTAAGAGAGTAATTGAGAAGGGTATCCGGTGTTTCCGCCACGGCGGAAAGGCATAACATGCCCGGAAAAAGCAATACAACAGAAAAAGGTAAGGAATGTTTCATAGTTCCTAATGTTTAACCCGAACATCTATCCGCAGTCCGGCGGATAAATCCGAATGGCAGGTCTTCTGACTCACCCCTTTGCAGCGCCTTCCCGCCCGGGTTCAACGGACAGTGGCCAGGTTGCTGCAAAACATAAACAAGGGCTCACAGCAGCGGGTACTGTTGCCGATTTGCACGGCATTCCCTTTTCATCACCATCGTTTGCTATACGACAGTGAAACCATTCTGAGGACAAAAGTAGCAATAAATTCATCCGGTAGTTATCAGGAGAACAAAAATGTTTAAACAATTTTTTCACATCAAACAAGCGTGCTTGTTTATTATCTTTAGCACAAATTTCTCATTCCTATGGAAAAAGAAAAGGAACAGCAAAGGATACTGGAACTCAGAAAGGTATTGCACGAGCACAATTACCGCTATTATGTTCTATCGCAGCCGGTGATATCGGATCAGGAGTATGACCGCCTGATGCAGGAATTAATTGAACTCGAGCAGAAGCATCCTGAAATGGCCGATGAAAATTCGCCCAGCATGCGGGTTGGCGACGACAGAAACCTTGAATTTGAGCAGGGTGAGCACAAATATCCGATGTTGTCGCTGAGCAATACTTATAGTGAAGAAGAACTGCTGGATTTTATAAGGAGGGTTGATGAAACCATACAGGACAAAGTTGCATACAGTTGTGAGCTTAAATACGATGGCGTTTCCATCAGCCTGACATACCGGAACGGGAAGCTAATGCGGGCACTGACCCGGGGGGATGGAACCCGGGGGGATGTTGTTACACGCAACATCCGCACTATTAAGAGCATTCCCATGGTCCTGTCGCAGGGTGATTATCCGGCGGAATTTGAAATCAGAGGAGAAATCATCCTCACCCATGATGCATTCCGCAAAATCAACGAAGAGAGAGAGGAAAACGGGGAACCGCCTTTTGCCAATCCGCGCAATGCAGCGGCAGGAACCATCAAACTCCAGCAATCTTCTGAAGTTGCCCGGCGTCCGCTTGATTGTATGTTTTACGCTCTTTTCGGAGACGATCTGCCTTCGGATTCCCATTTTGAGAACCTGAAAAAGGCACGTTCCTGGGGATTCAAGGTACCGGAATGGATCAGGCTTTGCCATAGCATTGACGAAATAAAAAACTTTATAAAATACTGGGAAACGGAACGAAATAATCTTCCCTTTGACATCGACGGGGTTGTGATAAAGGTGGACTCCCTCGCACAACAAAGAATACTGGGAAACACTGCCAAATCACCACGCTGGGCAGTGGCTTACAAGTACAAAGCGGAACAGGCTGTAACGGTGCTTGAATCCGTTAGTTATCAGGTTGGCCGCACGGGGGCCATAACGCCCGTTGCAAACCTCCGGCCTGTATTTCTGGCAGGGACGACCGTCAAAAGAGCATCCCTGCACAATGCAGATCAAATGGCTCTGCTGGATATCCGTATCGGGGATTATGTGATTGTTGAGAAAGGCGGTGAAATCATACCCAAGGTTGTGGGCGTGGACGTGTCGAAACGCTCGGCTCAGAGCAAACCCCTTGAATTCATCACCCAATGTCCGGAATGCGGCACACCCCTTGTGCGGAATGAAGGGGAAGCACGCCATTACTGTCCGAACGAAGACGGATGCCCGCCACAGATCAAGGGCAAGCTGGAGCATTTCATCAGCCGCAAAGCGATGGACATTAATGCTGCCGAAGCAACCATAGACCTTCTGTACCGCAACGGGCTGGTGCGCACTCCTGCCGACTTCTACCAACTTACATTTGAACAAATCGTCAAGCTGGAACGGTTCGGGGAAAAATCAGCGAAAAATCTTCTGAAAAGCATTGAAGAATCAAAAAAGGTTCCTTTTCACAGGGTATTGTATGCCCTCGGTATCCGATATGTGGGTGAAACCGTTTCAAAGAAACTGGCCCGGCATTTTGGAAGTATTGATAATCTGATGAAGGCAGATCTGGCGGAACTTACCGAAGCCGAAGAAATCGGAGAGACCATTGCACAAAGCATCCGCCAGTACTTTAGTAAACCTTCCAACCAGAAACTGATTGAGGATTTAAAACATGCAGGATTGCAATTTGCCGAAAAGGCACCAGTTCAGCCTGCAAGTAATAAACTGGCAGGAAAAAGCTTTGTCATTTCCGGAGTCTTCCGTCTGCATTCGCGGGATGAACTCAAAAGACTCATCGAAGAAAACGGAGGAAAAAACCTGAGTTCTGTAACCTCAAAAACCGACTATCTGCTGGCAGGAGAAAACATGGGTCCAGCCAAAATGGAACAGGCTAAAAAACTCAATATTAAAATAATAACCGAGGAGGAGTTTCTGAAAATGCTGGAGTAGGTTTGGAAAATAAAGCGGGAACATGTAACTTGGCTGGCAAATTTCGGACCGTGGCATTTCTTGAAAAATGGCGCTATAAGCTGGGAGAAGCATCTCTCAGAAGGCAGATGAAAAAAACACATCGCCAGGTAAAGGCTTTCAATCTCCGGCAGGCAAAAGAAGTAGGAATTCTTTTTGATGCAACCACTCTGGAAAAATATGAACCGGTGCGATCGTTCATCGCTTTTTTACAGGATCAAGGCATTCATACCCATGTTCTTGGATACATAAACGATAAGAAAATCCCTGATTCCTACCTTCTCCGGCGCAGTTTTCACTTTTTTTCCAAAAACGAACTTAGCTGGACATTCAGGCCGGTGAGCCAGCATGCTGTCAATTTCTGCGAAAAGAATTTTGATATCCTGTTTTCTCTTGATACAGCAGATTTATTTCCCCTGCGTTATCTTGCAAGCCTTTCGAAAGCATATTTTAAGGTTGGCAGGTTTTTCCCCTATCATCAGCATCTTGACTTTATGATCAATCTGAAGGACGACACATCAGTTGGTTATCTGATCGAACAGATAAAAACCTATCTGATGGATTTACGAACCGGCAATGAAACAGACATTAACCAACATATACCTGCAGAAAAATGAACAGAAAATTTTTGACCGGCACAGGGGTTGCCATTGTTACACCGTTTCATGAGGACAAGACGGTGGATTTTGAATCATTGAGTAAGCTCACACGGTATCTGGTTGACAACAAGGTAGAGTATATAGTTGTACTGGGTACCACAGGCGAATCAGTTGTTTTATCGAAAGAAGAGAAAAAGCAGGTTGTACACAAAGTTATTCATACCGCAGAAGGGAAAGCCGGTATTGTAGTAGGAATCGGCGGTAACAATACGCAGGAAGTTCTCAGAAACATCCGGGAATTTGATTATGAAGGGGTTGATGCGGTTTTGTCGGTGTGTCCTTATTACAACAAGCCCAACCAGAGAGGGTTATATGAACATTTCAAGGCAGTGGCCGGAGAATGCAAAGTACCGGTAATCGTTTACAATGTTCCGGGAAGAACGGGGACTAATCTTGCTGCTGACACCACGGTGCGCCTGGCCCATGATATCAAAAACATTGTGGCCGTAAAGGAAGCATCAGGAAATCTGGAACAAATCATGCAGATCATACGGGATAAACCGTCTGATTTTCTGGTCATTTCAGGAGATGATCTGCTCACTCTGCCCATTATTGCCTGCGGAGGGGCTGGGGTTATTTCCGTTTCGGCAAATGCTTTTCCCAGGCAGGTTGGTACCATGGTGCGCCATGCCCTGGAAGGAAATTTCAGGGAAGCTCTGCCCTATCATTACCAATTGATGGAAGTAACAAGGCTTTTGTTTTCTGAAGGAAGTCCGGCCGGTATAAAGGCCGTGCTCCATCATCTGGGCCTGGCTAAAAACGAACTCCGGTTACCCCTTGTTCCGGTAACCGAAGCCACTTATCAGAAACTGGCATCGGCCGCCGATGCAATATTGAAATAGTATTCTCCGCTTTCCTTTTCTGGGGTTAATTCACGGGGACAGTTTTACCGTGGCAATTTTTGTATTTCTTACCACTTCCGCAGGGGCAAGGATCATTTCGTCCCACCTTCTTTTCCACCTTAACCGGCTGGCTCCGCTGAGGCTGCTGCTGCTGTGCACCTGCCTGGGAAAGGGATGAGCCGAATTCCGACTTGCTCTCCTTAAGGTTGCTGAGATCAAGACGCCTGGGAGCCTGAGCCCTCTGAATCTGGCTGCTGTCGCGGATCGGAATATGCCCTTTGACCAGGATACTGACCACTTCGCGGTTCACTTTATCAAGCATATTTTTAAACAATTCATATGCCTCAAATTTGTAAATCAGCAAAGGATCCTTCTGTTCATAGGCTGCATTCTGCACCGACGTTTTGAGATCATCCATTTCGCGCAGATGCTCCTTCCATGCCTCATCAATGGTGTACAGTATAATGGTTTTCTCATAGGAACGGACCAGCTCCATTCCTTTTGTTTCATAAGCTTTCTTGAGGTTGGTTATGATCTGATATACCCGCTGTCCGTCGGTTATAGGAACAACAATATTTTCGTATATATGGGACTGCTTTTCGTAGACGTCCTTAATGACAGGATATGCCTGTGAAGCAATAAATTCAGATTTCCTTTTGTACTGGGCCACCAGGGCTCTGTAAATTTTGTCGGTAAGTTCTTCAATGGTTTTCTGCCTGAATTCTTCCTCAGTAACAGGAGCATCCATGGAGAGAGTCCGGATGAGATCCATGGTAAAGTCAGAGAATTCAGAAACACCATAGTGGGTTTCAACAACTGACTGCACGGCATCATACATCATGTTGGCGATATCGACTTCCAGCCGTTCGCCGAAGAGGGCATGACGGCGGCGGCGGTAAACCACTTCGCGCTGGGAATTCATCACATCGTCGTATTCCAGCAGTCGTTTACGGATGCCGAAGTTGTTTTCCTCCACCTTGCGCTGGGCCCGTTCGATTGATTTGGTGATCATGGGATGCTGGATCACTTCACCTTCTTTAAGGCCCAGTTTATCCATCAGGTTGGCAATTCGATCCGATCCAAAGAGCCGCATCAGGTCATCTTCAAGGGAAACAAAGAACTGGGAAGTTCCGGGGTCTCCCTGGCGACCTGAACGACCTCGAAGCTGGCGGTCAACCCGGCGGGATTCATGCCGCTCTGTGCCGATGATGGCCAGCCCGCCTGCCTGTCGAACTTCCTCTGTTATTTTGATGTCGGTACCCCGGCCAGCCATATTGGTAGCAATGGTAATGGTGCCTTTTTTACCCGCTTCGGCCACAATTTCAGCTTCCTTGGCGTGCAGTTTGGCATTCAGCACCTGGTGCTTCAGACCTCTGAGCTTCAGCATACGGCTCAGAAGCTCTGATACTTCCACCGACGTTGTTCCGACAAGGACAGGGCGTCCTATCTTGTACAGATGTTCAATTTCGTCAATAACTGCATTGTATTTTTCGCGTTTGGTCTTATAGACCAGATCCTCCATGTCCTTTCTGATAACGGGCTTATTGGTGGGAATTACAACAACATCCAGTTTGTAAATATCCCAGAACTCACCGGCTTCCGTTTCGGCAGTACCGGTCATACCCGCCAGTTTCTTGTACATACGGAAGTAATTCTGGAGGGTAATGGTGGCGAAAGTCTGTGTAGCCGCCTCAACCTTCACCCGCTCCTTCGCTTCAATAGCCTGATGCAGTCCGTCGGAATACCTTCTGCCTTCCAGAATACGACCTGTTTGCTCATCAACAATTTTGACCTTATTGTCAATTACAACATACTCTACATCCTTTTCGAAAAGCGCGTATGCCTTCAGTAACTGGTGAACGGTATGGACACGTTCCGATTTAACTGCGTAATCCTGAAGCAGTTGGTCCTTCTTTGCCAGTTTTTCTGCATTGGAGAGATTGGATCGTTCAATTTCAGCAATTTCAGAACCTATGTCGGGCAGGATGAAAAAATGCGGGTCTTCCGAGGCAGCTGTAATCAGATCAATCCCTTTGTCGGTGAGTTCAACTGAGTTGTTTTTTTCATCGATAATAAAGTAAAGGTCATCTGTAACAAGATGCATGTTTTTGGAGTTCTCCTGCATGTAAAAGTTTTCCGTCTTGAGCAGGAGCGCCTTGTTTCCCTGTTCGCTCAGCAGTTTTATGAGGGCATTATGTTTCGGAAGACCTTTGTATGCCTGCAAAAGGTTGAATCCTGCTTTTTCCAGGTTGCCTTCGGCAAGGTATTTTCGGGCATCAGCCAATATCTGATTGACCAGTTTGCGCTGGGCATTGACCAGGTTCTCGACACGCGGTTTGAGTTCTTCAAAGAGCTGATCGTCTCCCTTGGGCACCGGCCCTGAAATAATAAGTGGTGTGCGGGCATCGTCAATAAGCACCGAGTCGACTTCGTCCACAATGGCATAAATATGTTCTCTCTGGACCAGGTCTTCAGGACTGAGAGCCATGTTGTCGCGCAGGTAATCAAAACCAAATTCGTTGTTGGTTCCAAAGGTAATATCTGCCTGGTAGGCTTTGCGGCGGGCCTCGCTGTTGGGCTGGTGTTTATCAATACAGTCAACGGAAAGACCATGGAACTGATACAATGGCCCCATCCATTCCGAGTCACGGCGCGAGAGGTAATCATTTACAGTTACGATATGAACACCGCGGCCGGAAAGCGCATTGAGAAAAACGGGAAGGGTGGCAACGAGGGTTTTTCCTTCGCCGGTTGCCATTTCAGCAATTTTCCCCTGATGGAGAACCACACCTCCGATCAGCTGGACATCATAATGAACCATGTCCCAGCGGATGCGGTTTCCTCCGGCCATCCAGCTGCTATGCCACAGTGCTTTGTCACCTTTGATTTCAACATGATCGTATTTGGCGGCCATCTCCCGATCGAAATCATTTGCCGTAACTTCCACCACATCATTCTCTACAAATCTTCTTGTAGTATCTTTCATGATGGCGAAGGCTTCGGGTAAAACTTCGTCCATCACTGCCGCAAGCCGCGCATCAATTTCCTTCTCGATCCGGTCAATGCGCTCATAAAGATTTTCCTTCTGGTCAAAATCGTCGGTCCGCTCAACTTCCTCCCTCAGGCGGGCAATTTCAGCTTCCAAATCAGCTACACTGGATTTAACTTTGGTCCGCAATGCTGCCGAACGCGCCCGCAGTTCATCATGCGACAGTTTGGTAATGGAAGGATAAATCTCACGAATTTTATCAACTATGGGCATTATCTCCTTGATATCCCTTTCGGACTTATTGCCCAGAAAACCGGAAAGAATTTTATTAATTAGGCTCATCAGTAAAATGATTCAAAAAATACAAAGTACAAAAGTAATGAATATTACAGTAATACTGTTTCCTTAAGAGAAAAACCAAAAACATTGCACTTCCTGTGCAAAAAGCAGACCAGAATGCACAAAACGTCATGGGTTTTTCAGTGCGAAATTACCAGGCGACGGGAAACATTTCCACTGGCTGTATACAATGTGATCAGATACATGCCGTCTTTCCACTGCTGTACAGGAATTTTCAATGCCACATCGTTCTGAGTTCCTGACAAAGTTTCCGACCATTGTACCTGTCCCAGCAGATTGACGATGGTCAATGTAACCTTGTCTCTGACTGGCAATCCTTTAAGCGAAATGTAAAGATACTCTGATGCAGGATTCGGGAAAACCGAAAGATTCTCCTGTGTAACTGAAACCGAAGGCACATCCACATAATCCTGAATATGAATATTGTCGATGGCCCATCCCCAGCCATGTGCATAAGGATCGCTGAAAAGGCGGAACCTTATGAGAACCGTATCCTCCGGTTGAAAATAGGGATCGGAAAGCAAATTGATAACCCGCACCTTAAACAGCGACATATCACCAACGGCAAGCGAATTACCACGGATATCTTTCGAACTATTGTACTTTGCAAGCCATTCAGGGTATGCACGGCAATCCCAGCCGGGGACGAATGGTTTCCAGGTACTTCCTCCATCTTTAGAACCTTCCACCACCACATAGTCATAAAAATCAGTACTGCCAAACACACTGTTCTCCTCTCCCGGTTCCACCAGGGCTATCTCCCAGAAGGTCATGTAGGTTGCCGGTCCTGTAAGAATAACCGGAATTCGCAACTGAGCCGTAAAATTCAGCTTCTGATTATCCATATCAGGACTTCTGTAAGGATGTTCACTGTGCAATCCCAGGGTATAGAAGCCTGACGGCTGGTCAATGGAAAAGCCATTCATCAGAAAATCAAATGTTCCGGAATTAAAATCATTGTGATAACTGCGGACAGGTTCCGGGACCGGCTCGACCTGAAGAGTAAAGTATCCTGATTCGGGAAGACGGGTTTCGTTATGCGCCTTTGACTTGTCTCTTGCCACAATGCGATAGAAAATCGTATCGTCGGCAGTAATACCTGCCAATCTGACAGGAATGGAGGCTGAATAATAAACCAGCGAATCATGCCGGAGACCTATGGCAGGTTGAGGGGTCTTGTTCACCAGATATTCTATAAAAGCTGTATCCACTCCCAGGTTATCCCGTACCACTGCTTCCAGAATAACAGAATCGGCTACATCAAGAACATACGGAACAGGTTGATGCTGTATATAGGGTTTGATGGTATCTTCACCTATATAGAAGGAGTAAACAAAATCAGGAGCCCCTGAAGGAGCAGTAAACAAACGCTGGAAGGTATCTTTTACGGAAATATAATAGAAAATTCGTTGTCCCAGTTTTGTCAAAGGAATATCAGCAGAGAATTCATTGGGATTTCCGGTTGGCAGCAATGGCTTTACGGTTGAGGTTCTGAAAGTATCAGGAGAAAAATACAATTTCACGGAATTACGTGAAAGAGCCGTATCACTGGTAATAACAGCCCTAACAGTGACCCGTGAGGTAAGATCTTCAATGTCGGGCAGTGTATCGTGTTTGATCCAGGTATGAATCCATCCCAGATCTCCGAGGATTCCGAGGGCAATCGGGCCCGGGTCATGAATAACTTCCATCGTCTGGGTGGCATGTGTCATAAGGCCGTTTATAGTCCCATCGTATTTGCTGTCGTCAAGATGAGCAATACTGGATCCCTGATCCCACTTGGAAGGAGCATAAAGTTTTGCATTAAAACCTGAATTGGCGCTTCGGGCAACGATTCCGTCAAAATATACCTTATTGCTTCTCAGCGCTGATCCGAGCAATGTTGATGGACGGGGATAGTAATTCGTGTCGACAAGATAAAGACCATAGATATTTGTTACGTACTTATCGAAAATAACCGGAATCCCGGTAGAACCAAGTCCATAATCACCTTCGCGCGTGGCAGAATAATACGTAAAGCTTCTGACAAAACCCAGACCATGGCAGAGTTCATGCAGAACAGTTGTTACAAAGTCATACTTACCGGAAGGGCAATTGCCATCGGTTCCAAAATACCAGAGGGACAGATCATTAGAAAAAGAACCGTAAATATCAGGCTGGTCTTCGCCATTAATATCGCGGCCAAGCATCCGTTCTGCCAGCACCACGGGAAAAAACTTAAACACATCGGAAGACCCGTCAAAGCCTCTGTAATATACTGATGGACCGGTACTTCCAAGAACACCGGAGGGCAGTTTTTCCCAGGTGGCATCAATTCTTATTGGCACCGGAGAAGTAATCATGGAAGCCCAGAGGCTCACTGCATAATCAAAAGCGGTTTTCGCCGCCGAAGGGAAGTCATGATACGTTACCCTGATATCCGCCTTTTTGACAGAAGCAGACTTGAGGCGGGATAGTAATTCAGGGCGTGGTAATATTCTGGTATTGGCATCAACCGGCAAACCATAACATACCGGAGGAGGAAATTTTACCGGTTCTCCGAAAAAAGTTACCTGGGCCGTACCCTTCCCTATAAAAATAAGCAGTAAAATAGAAAACAAAACACTTGTCTTTCTCATAAAACGTTATCATTAGCAAGACATAACAAAACCGTATCTTTACAATCGAATATTTACCGCCAAACCATGAAACAAATTTGCCGATTTATTTTATTCCTGCCAACAATTTTTTTTCTTTCCTGCTGTTTTCATCCATTTAGTAAGGATGAGACACCCTGGCTTGAGATGGAAAAAACTTCGTGCAGGGGACAATGTCCGGAATACAAGGTTAGTTTTTATTCAAATGCAAGGGCCATATACGAAGGATATTCCTTTGCTCCCCGCACCGGCAGGTATTATGCCAGACTCCCGGAAGAAAAAATGAAAAAACTGAATGATATGGTCAGGGAGGCTCAGCTTGATTCCTTCAGGGATTCCTATCTTTCGCTCCGGCCGGATCTTCCAACAACTTACATCCGATATATTTCCGGTGGCAACATCCGGATCATAACTGATTATGACAATGCCCCGGCGGGTCTCAAAAAATTCGAAGAAGAACTGGAAAAACTGACTGAAAGCCTTATCTGGAAAAAAGCCAGGTAAACATTATTCAGCAGCAGTACCGGCATCTTTTTCTTTCTGACGGATTGACATTATATCGCGGTCAAAAAGGTACAAATGCTGGTCTCCGGCGAGGCGCAGACTATCCAGCAGGGAGCGCACAGAGGCTTCTTCTTCAAGTTGTTCGTTGACAAACCACTGTACCCACTGATAGGTATTAAAGTCTTTTTCCTCCAGGCAGGTTTGAACAATTTCGTTGATGGATGCCGTGATAAATTGTTCATGCTTAAGTACTTCCTCAAACATTTTCAGCACTCCGGCATACCGTACGGGCGGTTTTTCAATTTCGGGAATAATGGCTTTACCGCCGCGTTCGTTGATATACTTGATCACCTTCAGCATATGAAGACGTTCTTCTTCTGCCTGGGCATAGAGCCATCCGGCAATCCCTTTATAGCCTTCTGTTTCGGCCCAGGATGCCATGGCCAGGTAAAGATGGGAGGAGTAGCCTTCGCGCACAACCTGGCGGTTGAGAATGGATTCAATTTTCTTGTTCATATTTCATTGATTTTTAAGGATTTACGACAAATTATGAATGATTTCTGCTGCAAATTCTGAACATTTCAATAAAGTTGCCCCTTCCATGAGGCGTTCAAAGTCGTAGGTTACTCTTTTGGATAAAATGGTTTTTTCCAGTCCGTTCACAATCAACCGGGCGGCCTCATTCCAGCCCATATACTCAAACATCATGACGCCCGAAAGAATAACCGATCCGGGATTTACCTTATCCTGGCCTGCATATTTGGGTGCGGTGCCATGTGTTGCTTCGAAAACAGCATGTCCGGTCTGATAGTTGATATTGGCGCCGGGAGCTATTCCGATTCCGCCGACCATGGCGGCAAGAGCGTCGGAAATGTAATCACCGTTGAGATTCAGTGTAGCAATTACAGAATATTCTGAGGGCCGCAGAAGAATCTGCTGGAGGAAAGCATCGGCAATAACATCTTTAAGGATCAGTTTGCCTTTCCTTGATGCATCGTTCATTGCCTCTTCAGCGGCAGACTGTCCTTGTGATGCAGCAATTCTGTCATACATAGCCCAGGTAAAGACTCTGTCTCCGAACTCCCTTTCAGCCAGTTCATAACCCCATACCTTGAACATTCCTTCCGTGAACTTCATTATGTTACCTTTATGCACCAGGGTAACCGAAGGACGTTTATGTGCAAGGGCATACAGAATAGCGTCGCGCACCAGGCGCTCGGTTCCTTCTTTTGAAACCGGTTTGATTCCGACCGAACTTGTTTCGGGAAACCGGATTTTGGAAACCTTCATTTCTTCCTGGAGAAACCGGATAACTTTTTTTGCCTCATCGGTTCCTGCCAGCCACTCAATTCCTGCATAAATATCTTCAGAATTCTCCCTGAAAATGACCATATCAACCATTTCGGGATGCTTTACCGGTGAGGGAACACCATTGAAGTAGCGGACGGGTCGCAGGCATACGTAAAGGTCAAGCAACTGCCGCAATGCAACGTTCAGCGAACGGATACCACCACCAACAGGGGTTGTTAACGGGCCCTTTATGGCAACCAGATGCTCCCGTATGGCATCAAGCGTCTCATCAGGAAGCCAGTTTCCGGTCTTTTTGAATGCCTTTTCGCCGGCGTATACTTCTTTCCAGATTATTCTCCGTGTGGTACCATACGCTTTTTCAACAGCCGCATCAAACACTTTTACGGCAGCTGACCAGATGTCCGGACCGGTTCCGTCTCCTTCAATATAAGGAATGACAGGAAAGTCGGGAACCTCCAGCTGATTTTCCTTCTTTCGTATTTTTTCTCCCTTCATGGCTAATCAAAATCAAGATTAAAATCTTTGCGCATTCTGTTCAGAAGAGGATTTCGGGAAGCCAGTTCCTGAAACTTTTCCTCGGCTGTATAGATCCTTCTCGGTGATTCCTTTTCTTCTATTTCTGTAACAATACTGACAGCGGAATTGTTCAGTGTTTTACGCAAATAGTTCAGCAGATCCGCTTTTACATTCAGGTTAAAATCTTCCAGTTGGGTTTCATTGTCCATCAGGAGATGAATAGAAAAATTCTCCTTCAAAACAGGTTTTTTTGATAAAAGGATACTGTGCAATCTTGGTTTTTCCGATTTGAGTTGCTGAACAAATTCCCTGTAAGCCGATTCGAGCTGGTCTTCTCCAAAGGCTTCATTTTCATTCCCCCGTGGTTCCTCGACCACAGGTGCATTATCGGCATCCTCCTCTCCTTCCGGTGATTTCCCTGTGGCTTTATTCCCCGGCGAAAGGATGTCTTTTAATGAAAGGGAGGAGGAGCTTGTAATAACGATCTGTTTTTTGCCGGCCGGTTGTTTCTGATCCGGCTTGTCAGAAACGCTTTTTTCGGTTGTTTTACCCGGGGTCTCCTTAGCGGCAGGCGCAGTGGTTTCAGATGGGTTTACCGGATACTTTTTTTTTTCAGCTGTTAAACCCGCAAGTTTTAAAAGGCTCAGTTCGACAAGCAACCGTGGATTACGGGATGATCTGAACTGAACATCGCATTGGGTGCATATATCGATAGCCTGAAGCAGGAACGCAGGGTCGCATTTTGCCGACTGTTCCAGATATCTGAGCCTGATTCCTTCTCCGACATCCAGCAGGTCAATTGTCTTTTGATCCTTGCATACCAATAGATCCCTGAAGTGGTTTCCGAGGCTGATAATGAAATTCTGGGCATCAAATCCATGTTCCAGAATTTCATTGAATAAAAGAAGAACCGAAACGCTGTCGTTTTCAAGGAAGCTGTCGGTTAGCCGGAAATAATATTCATAATCAAGAATATTAAGGCTTTTGATAACATTGGCATAGGTAACCTGCCCCCCTGAAAAACTGACAATCTGATCAAAGATAGAAAGGGCGTCCCGCATGGCGCCTTCAGCCTTTAATGCAATGATATTAAGAGCATCCGGTTCGGCTGCTATCTGTTCACGGGCGGCAATATCGGCCAGATGATTCACTATATCCCGAACTTTAATCCGGTTGAAATCAAAAATCTGGCAGCGTGACAGTATGGTTGGCAGGATCTTATGTTTTTCAGTGGTTGCCAGGATGAAAATGGCATGCCGCGGAGGTTCCTCGAGGGTTTTGAGGAAGGCGTTGAAGGCAGCAGCCGAAAGCATGTGTACTTCATCGATAATATATACACTGTATTTACCAATCTGAGGAGGAATTCTCACCTGATCAATCAGGTTCCGAATGTCATCCACCGAGTTATTGGAAGCGGCATCCAGTTCATGGATATTGTAGGAACGCGATTCATTGAATGCCAGACAGGATTCGCACTGATTGCATGGCTCGGTATTTTCGTCAAGATGATAGCAGTTAATGGTTTTGGCAAAAATCCGGGCACAGGTGGTTTTTCCTACGCCGCGCGGGCCACAGAAGAGGTAAGCCTGCGCCAGCTGACCGTTTTTTATTGCATTCTTAAGAGTGGTTGTAATTGCTTCCTGCCCTATGACCGAGCCAAAAGTTGCCGGACGGTATTTGCGGGCTGATACAATGAATCGTTCCATGGGCACAAATGTAGTAAAATATGTTGTTCGTATCCCGTATTTCGCAACCACAGGATTTGCATTTTCTCCCACAAGCTGAAAAATTGTTTGCAAAACGGAATTGTGTCAAACCTGCAATTCATGCCAGCATGGAAAGAGATCAGTCAATTTGCAAGGGGAAATTTATCTTTTTGATTTACAAGGCATTAACAAAGATGTTCCTCATAAAATATGGTAAACTTCCTTGATCGGATGCCAAAAAATTTTCAATAAAGGAAAAAGTTTCTATCTTTGCAGGCCTAAAAATTAATTAATTAATTTTAAATCATTATGTTAAACCAGTACGAAACCGTTTTCATTTTAACTCCCGTTTTGTCTGAAGCACAGGCAAAGGAAGCGGTACAAAAATTCCGGAGCGTGATCACCGATGGTGGTGGTGAGATCGTCCACGAGGAAGACTGGGGTTTGCGCAAACTTGCTTACCCAATTCAGAAAAAGACCACCGGATTTTATCACCTGATTGAGTTCAGAGCTGAGGGATCACTTATCAGTAAACTTGAAACAGAATACCGCCGTGATGAGCGCATTATCCGGTTTCTGACATTCAAGATGGATAAGTATGCCATTGAGTACAGCGAGAAAAAAAGAAGTTTAAAGGAAAACCCCAAAGAAAAAAAGGTGGAGGAATAAACTATGAACCAGAATCAGGGAGAAATCAGATATCTGACCCCGCCGTCAGTTGAAATCAAGAAGAAAAAGTACTGCCGTTTCAAGAAGAACAAGATCAAGTACGTTGATTACAAGGATCCTGAATTCCTGAAAAAGTTCCTGAATGAGCAGGGTAAAATACTGCCCCGCCGGCTTACCGGTACTTCACTGAAGTACCAGCGTAAAGTCGCCCAGGCTATTAAAAGAGCCCGACACCTGGCACTTTTGCCTTATGTAACGGATTTACTCAAGTAATCTTTCAGGAGGAATCACTATGCAGATCATATTGAAACAGGATATTCCCAATCTGGGATCAAAGGATGAACTGGTAACCGTGCGTGACGGATATGCCAGAAACTATCTTATACCGAAGGGACTTGCCATCAGCGCTACTCCGTCAGTTCTGAAGATGCATGCCGAAATTCAGAGGCAAAGGGCACACAAGGAAGAAAAGCTTCGCAAGGAAGCTCTCGCTCTGGCCGAAAAACTGAAAGAAGTGGTACTTACCATCGGAGCCAAAACAAGTTCCAAAGGAAAGATATTCGGTTCGGTCAATACCATCATGATTGCTGAAGCTCTTGCGGCCAAAGGATTTGAGATTGACAGAAAGAATATCACCATTCGGGAAGAGCTTGTAAAGGAAGTGGGAACCTATCATGCCCGCATAAAACTTTACAAGGACGTTTACGCTGACATCAAATTTGAGATCGTTTCTGAATAAAACAATTACGATCTTTTGATCAGAATATTGAGCCGGAAACAAAATTTCCGGCTTTTTTTCTGCCTGAGACCAACTTGTTTTCCATGCAAACGGGTCAATTCCAGGCATTTTGAAAAGAAAAATCCGCAGGTTGCACATGGCCACACCTGTTTGAGGCAAAGGCCTGCAAGCCATTGGGCCGATAAACAGGCTGCTTTGCCCGTAATGCCTTTTCAGAAATTATCGTACCAGCTTCGTGATTTGGTGTATTTAAGATCACGCAGAATCGAAGATTTGACATTGATGATGAACGAATAGCTTTTTCTTTGCCCGAATGGTATAAAGTTGATGCTCATTTCCCAGCAATGAAGGTCGCGGTGGATATCAATATTGGTCATGGTCATCTTCCGGCTCACAAAATCATATCCTGTGTTCATTCCAATCTTCCACTTGGGTGTAAGACTGAAATCACCGGAGACTCTCAGCGACTGAACAATCGAACTCTTGAAAGCTGGTTTGGAATAGCTGAATGAATAATCAAGGCGGAATGACCAGGGAATACTGAAGTCGACCTGTTCGCTGCTGAAATTGTCCAGTTCATAGGCATCCGTTCGTTCAGCAGGAATGGCAGAAGCATCCTGTACCACCGGATTGTTCTGCCCAGACTGTTGCTGTGAGGATTTCTTTCCTGCCGCCGATTGTAATCGCAAACCCACCGACAATTGGGCATTTTTCAAACGGGCAATGCGGTGGCTTTTCCAAAAATCACTGACTTCCAGGCGATTAATTCGTTTGCCCAAAGAATCCAGCTGGTAAGGATCAAAGGAAGCAGAAACCCTGGCATCCATCTTTCCGTTCAAAAAACTATTGCCGGTATTGAACCGTATATCGCTCCATCTGAACTTTTTCAGGTAAGGATTGTAGCTGGTACTGAAGTCGAAATTCTCAAGAATCTTAGCCTTTTTGAGTGTTTCAGAGGTATCGTTCTTTGGTTTGTATTTCATTTCCAGGGTATTGCGAAGGCTCAGGCTCAGGCTTGCACTCCGGCCATTCGCAGAGGGTGCTCTCCAGAGGTTGTTATCATAGATGGAATAAACAAGGGTATCGCCCGTCTTTTCATTGCGCACCGAGCGGTAGTAACTTGGTATGATTCCCCGTACATCAGGAACATAGCTGAATGAAGCCGAGGGTGAAATAACATGACGTATAGCCTTCACCGACCCTTTTTTAAAGGCAAACATCCCGTAAATCTTCGGGTTCAACGTGATGGACAGTGCCGGATAAAGTGCATGGGCATATGTCAGTCCGGTTATGGTATCGGTAACAATAGCCCCCGGAATAGTATCTCCAGCTGAGAATGCTTCCGGATCCCAGTGTTTTCTGATTTGCGAGGTGTACAAATAGCCGGTATAGTTGAGGCTGGGCGTGATATTAAAGCCGTTGATCGGTTTGAAATTGAAGCTGAGAGGTATATTATGACGGTACCCATTCTGCATATTTTCAAACATTCGTTTGGTAAACAGCAGGGAATCGGTGGTGGTAATATTATTCTGCAGGGCTGATGAATAGGTGAGCTGTATGTTTTTCCAGAATCGGTCCTTTGCGGGATTACCAATATTTCTGAAAGGGTAAATGGCCGACATATTGAACGTAAGGTTCGGTAAACTCAGGTTAACTGCCTTTGTACTGCTGTTCTGTGAATGGTTGATTCCCGCGGTAAGGTTAAACGGACTTCCGGGCCATATTTTGGAATAGGAAATACTGGAACTCTTGGTTGTATTGAGGTAGTTTTCAATATTATAGCTGTGATTTCTGTCAAAACTGGAACTGGAAAAATTGACATTTGCACCAAAGGTGCGGGTTGGGTTTGCTTTGGGATCCTGCCTGTGAGACCACTGAATGGAAAAATCGTTGCTCTTCCGGTAATCGGGAAGATCTTTTTCGCTGGCAATATTCTGGTAGAACCGCCCTGTAAAACTTCCGCTGAAGGCATATCTTTTTCTGTAGTTGGTTGTTGCATTCACCCCCCATGTGCCTTTAGTATATATATCTCCCTGGATGCGCAAGTCAACATGGTCATTCAGGGCAATATAATAGCCACCGTTCCGGAGATAAAAACCCCGACTTGTTTCTTCCCCGTAGGTAGGCAGTAAAATACCCGAAGCACTGGTACGGGTGTTGGGAAAGAAGCCAAAAGGAATTCCAATGGGTAAAGGAACATCTTCCAGAACAATATAAGCAGGACCTGAGACAATTTTATCACCAGGAACAGAAATAGCTTTGGTCAGTGCTATATAGAAATGGGGGTGTTCAGCGTCACAGGTTGTGTATTTACCACCTTTCAGGTTGATATCACCATTGGGCAGGCGTTTGGTAAGATCGGCATGCAGCACACCTCCTTCCTGATTGGTTCTGAGTGTTTTAATGTATCCTTTTCTGGTTTTGAAATTATAATACAGGTTTTCTGATTCGAACTGCTGGTTTCCCTGCTTAAATACAGGTCTCCCGACGATTTTCCCGGTGCTGTCAGGAAGGCCTCTGGCAAAAACGGTTTGCGAATCCATATTGAATTCAACATAATCAGCTTTGAGTTCAATGTCCTTGTAGGTAACTACAACGTTTTTCCAGAGGTATACCTTTCTTACCTCGCCCATTTCAACCGCCATGCTGTCGTCGCAGGTATATACCACGGGGGCATCGAGATCGCCTGTCTTCTTAGACTTTTTCTGTTGCTCAAAGCTCACAGCTGTATCAGCCGATGCAACCAAAGAATCCTGACCCGGCTTCACCGTCCTGAGGGAATCCTGAATTTCCTGAAAAAACAAAAAATGGTCAGTGTGGAGTAAAGAAGAAGCTGCTGCAGTGTTGGTAAAAAAGGTACAAAAGATAATAACTGCAAGCGGGAACATTCCCAGAGTTAGCGATTTTATGCTATTTTTGTGAACCAAAGCCATGCAAAATGATGTGCAAAACTAAGTAAAAATCACATCCGCCTTTATGACCAAAGGAAACTATTTACACATATATATTAACAAACGCACCTTCCTCCCTCTTGTTGTATTTCTTACTGCCGGGATGCTGGCAACGGCCCAGCCCCGAATGCCCGATTCCCCGTCACTTCGCAAAGTAGTTATTGATGCAGGCCATGGCGGGGAAGATCCGGGAGCGTTAGGTAAAATAGCCCGTGAAAAAGATATAACCCTTCCGATTGCATTGAAGACAGGACAATACATAACAGAAAATTTCAAAGATGTAGAAGTAATCTATACCCGCAAAGACGATACCTTTATACCGTTGTTTGACAGGGCGGATATTGCCAATAAGAACAATGCCGATTTGTTTATATCGATTCATGTCAATGCCAATCCCAAAAACCGGGAAGCCGAGGGAACAGAAACGTACGTCATGGGGCTTCATACCGACGAAAAGAACTTTGAAGTGGCCAAGAAAGAGAACTCGGTTATTGTGCTGGAGAAGGATTATTCTGTCAAATATGAGGGTTTTGACCCTTCTTCACCCGAATCGTACATTATTTTTTCCCTGATGCAGAACAAGTACATGGAACAAAGCCTTACCCTTGCTGCCATGGTGCAGGATGAATTCCGGGAAAAGGCTCTGCGGAACGACCGGGGTGTAAAACAGGCAGGTTTTTTGGTCCTCTGGCGAACGAGCATGCCCAGCATTCTTATCGAAACCGGATTCATTTCCAATCCGAAAGAAGAGAAATACCTCATGTCGGATGAGGGCCAGGATTTGATCGCTTCAGCCATTTACCGAGCATTCAGGAATTATAAAAACTATATTGAAGGACATACAAGTGCATATCGCCCGAGATCACAAAATTCTGTGCAAACCAGCAGTCCGGAGCTTCCGTCCGACACCTCAGTGGTTCAGTTCTCGGTACAGATTTTATCATCCGGTTCATCAATCAACATTTCTTCTGACTATTTTGCTCCTTTACGCAAAGCTTACCCGGATAGCACAATCAGGGAACTCTTTGTAAATAAAATGTTTAAGTACATTACAGGATCTACCTGTTCGTATGAAACAGCTGCCGCCTTTTGCAAAGACATAAAAAAAATGTACCCGGGGGCTTTTGTCATTGCCATACGTAACGGTAAAATTATACCTTTGGGTCAGATACTGAATCAGAATCCAAAATAGAATCCCATGAAAATCAAACGGGAAATAAAAATAGGAGCCGTTGTTCTGATTGTTTTGGCTTTGACCGTCTGGGGAATTAATTACCTGAAAGGAATTAATGTCTTTTCCAGAACCAATTACTATTTTCTTGAGTTTGACAACATTGGAGGGCTTACCCCTTCGGCCGGGGTTTATGTGAGCGGCTACAAAGTGGGGAACGTCCATAAAATGTATTTCAAGGAAGACCATTCCGGTAAAATCATCATAGAAATCAGTGTCAGCCGTAACATAAGGATTCCGAAAAACTCAATTGCCCAGATTTACAGCAACGATATTATGGGCACCAAGGCCATCCGTCTGATTTTTTCAACCGATTCGGTATTTCAGCAGGAACATGATACTCTGATTACCGATGTGGAAATAGGCCTGATGGATCAGCTTATGCCGCTGAAAAACAAGGCCGAACGGGTTATGATGTCCATTGATTCCCTTGTGCGGTCTGCTTCTATGGCCCTGAATCCGCAGACAATACAGAACTTCAGGGCGACCATGAGCAATGTAAAGAATATTACGGAAAACCTGAGCGATCAGAATGAAAGGCTGAACAAAATGTTCCAGAATTTTGAGGCACTTTCAGCTAATCTGAAAGCCAACAGCCCCAAAATAACCCACATACTGAGCAATCTGTCGGAGGTGACCGATTCACTGGCCAAAGCCAATGTACAGAATACCATACTGCAAACACAGCAAGCCGTAACCCAGCTGAACGAAATGCTGGCCCAGATCAACCAGGGAAAGGGTACACTCGGTATGCTGGCATCCAATGATTCACTTTACCGCAATCTGGAATCTGCTTCCCGTAATCTGGATCTTCTCCTTCTTGACCTGAAAGAAAACCCGAAACGATACGTTCACTTTTCCGTTTTCGGGGGCAACAAGCAGAAATAACAAGTAACCAGCACATTGGAAACATTTTGACCAAAGGTCTGAAACCTTTGACCAATTTAGGCCTGCCCAGGAGGCTTTCTTTAAATTTCTTGAGGTAACATTACTTAAACATTTAATTTCTAATTTCTTAAACTGCCTTTTATGTATTCTGCTGAATGCCTTACTATTGAAATTTTTTTTAAAAAAATAAAAAAATTAATGTTCTGGTAAACAAATCCATAACAAAATACTAATAAAATCAATAGTTGCAGTGATTTTTTTTTTGTGGGATTTTTTACAAAATTGCTGTTGAAAATTTGAATCAACCCGATTTCGTTAACCAATTAGAACTAAAAGCTATGCATGACCAGGTTTGGAAAAACTGCCTAAAGGTTATACGTGACAACATTCCTTCAATCAGCTTCCGGACATGGTTTGAACCTATCGTACCCCTGAAACTGGAAAACAATGTACTGACCATCCAGGTACCGAGTCCGTTTTTTTACGAATACCTGGAAGAAAAGTACATTGATCTGCTGCGCAAGACACTCCGCAAAGAGCTTGGCAATGATGCAAAGCTTGAATACAGCGTGGTAATGGATAACAGTATGTATGCCAGTTCTTCTCCTGCCACGATTAAACTTCCGGGCAAGGACCACGCCGAAATTAGCAATCAGCAGGTTTCCATGCCACTGGTGGCTTCTGAGAATACGATACGGAATCCGTTTGTAATACCTGGCATCAAGAAGCTGCATATTGATCCGCATCTTAACCCGAATTATTCTTTCTCGAATTTTGTTGAAGGAGACTGCAACCGGCTTGCCCGTTCGGCAGGATTTGCCGTTGCGCAAAATCCGGGAGGTACAGCGTTCAATCCTTTACTGATTTATGGTGATTCGGGACTGGGCAAGACCCATCTTGCACAGGCAATTGGTATTGAAGTGAAGGAACGGTTCCCCGACAAAACCGTACTTTATGTGAACGCCAACAAATTTCAGACTCAGTTTGTTGATGCCATAAGGAACAATACAAAGAATGATTTCCTGCACTTTTATCAAATGATTGATGTACTGATCATTGATGACGTACATGAATTTGCAGGAAAAGAAAAAACCCAGGATATTTTCTTTCACATTTTCAATCATTTGCATCAGTCGCAGAAACAACTCATTCTCACATGTGACAAGCCTCCGGTTGAACTTCAGGGCCTGGAACAAAGGCTGCTTTCACGTTTCAAATGGGGGTTATCGGCCGATCTTCAGCCGCCAGATCTGGAAACGCGTCTTGCCATATTGAAGAAAAAGATTTATAACGATGGCATTTCCATTCCTGATGAAGTTACCGAATATATAGCCACCCACATAACCACCAATGTCAGGGAGCTGGAAGGTGCACTGATCTCCCTTCTGGCCCAGTCGACCCTGAACAGGAAAGAGATAACCCTTGCCCTTGCCCGTGAAATGATTGACAAAATCAGTAAGAATGTACAGAAAGAGATTTCAATAGATTATATTCAGAAGGTGGTATGCAATTACTTCAATCTGCCGGCCGATGCGATCCGCTCAAAAACCCGCAAACGGGAAATCGTCCAGGCACGTCAGGTTGCCATGTACTTTTCGAAAAACCTTACCAAATCCTCCCTGGCTTCCATCGGGGCGCAGATCGGAGGGAAAGATCATGCTACTGTACTGCATGCCTGCAAAACCGTCAACAACCTGATCGAAACTGATAAATCGTTCAGGATGCAGATTGAAGAGATAGAGAAAAAACTCAAATTCTGACAGGAAAGAAGGCCGGAGTAAATTTGCCGGAAGAAGCAATTTCACGGAAAGAAGGCTCACATGCCCAATAAAACGGTAAACGAAGAAGCCCATCAGGACACATATAAAAGCATTGCCGGAATTGCTGAAGGCTTTTATCGTGAAAAGGGAAGCCGCTTTCTTGCCTTTGCCTCTCCTGCCGTAACCACCGAAGAAGCAGAACATTTTGTTAACCATTTACGGGAGAAATATCATGATGCGCGGCATCATTGTTACGCATGGATAATTGGTGCGGCAGGAACCGAGGTGCGTTATTCCGATGCCGGCGAACCGTCGGGAACAGCAGGAAAACCCATTTTAGGCCAGATTCAGCATTTTGGCCTCCGGGATGTGGTGGTTGTGGTTGTACGTTATTTCGGGGGTATCCTTCTCGGCACCGGGGGTCTGAGCAGAGCATACAAGGAAGCGGCACACAACTGCCTGCAAAATGCCACCATCGTCAGCAAAATGGTTGGCTCTGAGCTGTCCATAGTATTTCCCTACAAAACAGAAGGCCTGCTTAACAGACTTTTTCAGGAAGAGAAAATTTCTGTAATTAAGAAGGATTTTTCTCATCAGTGCCTTTACAGAATAATGGTTCCCAGGAGCCGAAAAGAACAATTTCTTTTGCGCCTTCAACAGATAAAAGATGTGAAAGTTATTTCAGAGTGAATTTTTTTATAAATTGGAAACAAAAATATCCCATTCTATGAAGAACAGGAGTTTGGTGTCGATCACCGACTTTACAAAAGAAGACTATCTTAAAATACTGGACACGGCGGCTGAATTTGAGAAGCAACAACCCTCCGATCTGCTCAGGGGTTTTGTGATAGCTACCCTGTTTTTTGAACCCAGTACGCGCACCCGGTTGAGTTTCGAATCGGCTGTTCAGCGACTGGGAGGGAAAGTGATCGGATTCAGCGACAGCAATTCATCCAGCGTAGTTAAAGGAGAAACACTTCGTGACACGATCCGGATAGTAAGCAATTACTGTGATCTGATTGTCATGCGCCATCCCCTGGAAGGTAGTGCACGCTTTGCCAGCGAAATTGCCAGAGTGCCTGTTATCAATGCAGGTGACGGAGCCAATCAGCATCCTACTCAGACACTGCTCGACATGTACAGCATCCGTAAAACCCAGGGAAAACTCGAAAACCTGAACATTTTTCTGGTAGGCGATTTGAAATACGGACGAACGGTGCATTCCCTTCTTATGGCCATGTCGGCATTTAAACCAACTTTCTGGTTCGTGTCGCCTGACGAACTCAAAATGCCCAATGAATATAAGCTTTTCCTCAATTCAATGGGCATTGAATATTACGAACAGAAAGATTTCGCAGAGAATATCGACCTGGCCGACATTATTTATATGACCAGAGTGCAGAAAGAACGGTTTTCCGATCCGATGGAATACGAAAAAACCAAAAATGCTCTGGTTCTGAAAAAGAACATGCTGGCCAATACCCGGCCCGGAATGAAAATCCTTCATCCATTACCCCGGGTAAACGAAATCAGCATCGATGTGGATGACAGTGAAAAGGCCTACTACTTTACCCAGGCACTCAACGGAGTGTATATACGGCAAGCCATTATCTGCTCAATTTTAGGACTGATCTAAAAATGCTCTCCTCTATGAACGATAAAAAACACCTGATGGTAAGTGCCATCAAAGACGGGACAGTGATTGACCATATCCCGGCCAGAAACCTTTTCAAAGTAATTTCCATTCTGGGGCTCAATAAGATTGACAATCAGATTACCTTTGGCACCAACCTGGAAAGCAAAAAACTGGGCAAGAAGGCAATTATCAAGATTGCAAACCTCTTTTTCCCTGAAGAAGATATCAATAAAATTGCACTGGTAGCTCCTGAAGCAAAGCTCAACATTATCCGCGACTATGCCGTGGTTGAAAAGAAAGTGGTCCAGGTTCCCGATGAAATCATTGGAATTGTGAAGTGTTTCAATCCGCAGTGCATCACCAATCATGAAAAAATCACAACCCGCTTCGCTGTGATACAAAAGAAAGAGGTAGCTTTAAAGTGCCACTATTGCGAAAAAATCACCGATCAGGAACATATAGAAATCCTGTAACCATCATCAGGATTTTCCGGCTGGCCGGAAATGTTTGCCTGCAAGCTCAAGCAGTTCAGTTTTGCGTATCCCCCTGATAGCAAGAACCGTCAGAAGAAATCCGACCAGCGGGAATACAATACTCACATGAAAAGTTCTATGCGAATAATCCAGGACAAAAGGTATCTGAAAGGCGAAAAAAACCATCATTCCTTCAAGACCCAGAAATAAAACGGCAGTAAAAACAGCCAGTCGCATCTGGAGGTCCTTCCTGTTCCATAAAAGCAACACGACAAACAGTAACAAAACAATAACTACACCAAGAAAAGGCAAAGCCCAGAAATTATTGCTGAAACCGGCCGGCAATTCAGGAGCGTTTTGTATTCCCGTCAGGCCAAAGACAACCGGTTTTCCGGATTCGGGCAAATAAGTAATGAGAGGAAGTGTGAACAATAAGGATGACAGTATCAAGGCTGCCAGGAGAAAATAACTGTGGAGATAACGGAACATATTTGGAAGTTTGGGAAACAAAGATAACGATTTCCATGGACCCGGATTCCTTATTTTCAAACGGAACCTCCCCTGCAGGCTGCTTTTGCTTCATTCCGGCGGGATTTAAACCTTAACTCTCCTTTGGTTTACCTGCTATTGATTGCATTTCTGATCTGCAATACAAGGTAAACCGAACATATGCTTCCGCGCAATCGAACAATTTAAATCAGGCAATTGTTTAGGGTGATATCAGCAATTGTTAATAAACGGAATGCTTTTTAATGAAAACTTTCCGACCTTTGTATCATATTCCTGTAAAGAATGGTAACTTCTGACAATCCGGAATTGAAAGCGCTGATCACCCTTCTGGAAGATCCGGATGAAGAGGTATTTTCCCATGTTTCGCGTCATATTCTGGAGCAGGGTCCCACGGCAGTGCCCGCCCTGGAAAAACTGTGGGAAGTAACCACAGATGAGCAGTTACAGGAAAGACTGGAGTGGCTCATTCAATACATCCAGACGCGTCTTGTGGAAAAAAATCTGGAAACATGGATTGCCGGAGGAGGAGACAATTTGCTGGAAGGGGCCTTTCATGTTGCCCGGCTTCAGTATCCTGAAATAACCTACGCCGAACTTTACCGGGTTCTTGATGATATCCGGCAGGATATATGGCTTGAACTGAATCCGCATCTGACGGCACTTGAAAAAGTGAGGATCATCAATCACTTTCTTTACGACATCTATAAATTTTCGCCTAATACCCTCAATTTTTACGCTCCTCAGAATTCTTTTATCAACCAGGTACTGGAATCACGGAAAGGGAATCCCATATCGCTGGGCATCATTTATATCTGCGTGGCACAGATGCTGGAAATTCCAATCTACGGAGTAAATCTTCCAAGGAATTTTGTTCTGGCCTATCGTGATGAATTTGCCTCACCGGACGCCATTCTTTTTTATATCAATCCATACAACAGAGGCATCGTGCTCGGGCGCAGGGAAATTGACCTGTTTCTTCAGCAACTGTCAATTGAACCCCAGCCATCTTTTTATGAACCCTGCACCAATATTGACATCCTGCAACGATTACTGCTCAGCATAATTCAATCGTTCGAGAAACTGGGATACGCAGAAAAAATCAAGGCATTCCAGCGATTGTTCCATATTGTCAGGGGCGAGAGTAATCCTGACCTCTCATTCAGGTAAAATGTAAAAATCACAGGACTTCATCTTTCGGCATCATGGGATGCCAAAAAACAAAGTCCTGAATTCATTTCTGCTGACAAAATCTACTTAGCGTAACTCACCGCCCGGGTTTCTCTGATGACCGTAATTTTTACCTGGCCCGGATACGTCATTTCATTCTGAATTTTACGGGCAATTTCGAATGAAAGGCTTTCTGCCTCCTTATCGGAAACCTTGTCAGCGCCAACAATTACCCTCAGTTCCCTTCCGGCCTGGATGGCATAGGTTTTCTGGACGCCGGGATAAGATAAAGCAAGTGATTCCAGATCTTTGAGCCGTTTAATATAGGATTCAACAATTTCCCTGCGAGCTCCGGGGCGTGCACCTGAAATGGCATCACAAACCTGAACAATCGGGGCTATCAGTGTTGTCATTTCCACTTCATCGTGATGCGAACCTATGGCGTTGCATATTTCCGGTTTTTCCTTGTACTTCTCAGCCAGTTTCATTCCGAGAACGGCATGAGGCAGTTCGGGTTCATCATCCGGAACTTTTCCGATATCATGCAGCAATCCGGCACGTTTGGCAATTTTAGGATTCAATCCCAGTTCCGAAGCCATGATGGCGCAAAGGTTGGCTACTTCGCGTGAATGTTGAAGAAGATTCTGCCCGTACGAAGACCGGTATTTCATTTTCCCGACCAGACGAATGAGTTCAGGATGCAATCCGTGGATTCCCAGATCGATGGCAGTTCTTTTACCGATTTCAACGATTTCTTCTTCAATCTGTTTTTGTGTTTTCTGAACAATCTCTTCAATGCGAGCCGGATGAATGCGACCGTCAGTAACAAGCTGATGAAGAGCAAGCCTGGCTATTTCCCTGCGAACCGGATCAAAAGCCGAGAGGATAATGGCATCGGGCGTATCGTCAACGATAATTTCCACTCCGGTGGAAGCCTCCAGGGCACGGATGTTTCTGCCTTCCCTCCCGATGATTCTTCCTTTGATTTCATCGCTTTCGAGAGGAAAGACGGTGACAGAATTTTCGATAGCCGTTTCGGATGCCACCCGCTGAATGGTTTCTACCACAATTTTCTTGGCTTCACGTGCAGCTGTCATTTTGGCCTCATCCATAATCTCATTGATATACATCATGGCCTGTGATTTTGCCTCCTCCTTCAGGGAATCAATCAGCTGAGCCTTGGCTTCTTCGGCCGATAAGCCGGAAATTGCTTCAAGTTTTTCAACCTGTTGATGATGCAACCGCTCCAGTTCCTCACTTTTCTTATCTACGAGTTCTTTCTGCGCTGCCAGGTTTTCCTTTAATACATCCAGTTCTTTTTTCTGCCGCTGGTTTTCTTCAAAACGCATATTAAGAGCCTGTTCACGCTGTTTCAGCCGGTTTTCAAGCTGGGCAATCCGCTGGTTTCTTTCATTAATAAACTTTTCATGTTCGGCCTTTAACTGCAGAAATTTCTCCTTTGCCTGAAGGATCTTATCCTTTTTGATCATTTCAGCTTCCTGTTCGGCTTCCTTGACAAGGTTCCTGGCTCTGCGGCTGAGACCTTTCTGGGAAAGGTAAAGAGCAAGCCCTCCTCCTGCCAGAAAAGCTACCAGTGCAATGACTGAATCAAGCCATACTGCATTGATAATAAAATTGATATACATAGTATTTTGTATTATATTGATTAATAAAAAACCCGCACTGCCTTCTTCAAAGAGTTAGGAAACCCCAATCTGACATGGGTGGAGCGGCCGCCTGTTTGGGACTTCTATCGTTCGCACAAGGCGAATACCGCCGAAGCGGTTAAATAGCCTGTCCTACGCAGACCGAGCTGAGCTCCAATGGTTTAATTGTTGAGTTTCACACCGTTGAAGTGACAGTGCGGGCAAGTTTTCACTATCTTTATATGGAAAAGAACGCGTGCTTATTCCTTTGACAAATAGTCATCCAGCTCCTTATCCAGTTTTTCAAGTTCCTGCCAGACAGAAAGATCCTGAACCCGGTTTTCAAGATCCATCAGCCGCAGAACGAATTGCAGGGCTGCCATGGCAAGAAAATCCTGGTTATCTTTATCCGCATACTTTTGCTTATACTGAAAAACCTTTTCATTAATCAGCCGGGCCGCTTTTCTGATCCGTTCCTCATCGTCCCGGTCAATCTTCAGAGGATAATACCGGTCAGCAACGTTCACCCGTATGGAAAGCTTATCCTCCATAGACCCCCATTACTATTTGTTCAAAAGACCAATGCACCTGTCAATCTCCCGCACTATCCTGTTTATCTTCAACCTGGCTTCATGACTGTCTTCTGTTGTTGCCGCAATCATTTTTGCCAGTTTGACCTTATTCAGTTTATCTTCAAATTTACTAATTTCTTTTTCTTTTGTTTTAACAATTTCATGCAAGCTTTTGTTCTCTTCCCTGAGGCGATCCCTTTCCGCTTTTGCCTTCTCATACAATGACATCAGAACTTCCACTTTTTTCCGAAGATTCTGAATAATTTCTTCCTGGGTCGCCATAATCCCTGAAAATGTCATTGCAAATATACAATTATGATACGGTATTTTCACCATGTTTACCTCCGAAATAAATGAATTATGCAATACATTAATTATCAATACAATATCTAACAATACCTGATAATTTGCTTTAGAACATGCTGTCACCAACATCAACTTACATCCTGTTCATCGATGCAGTATAAAGAATCGTCTGACATCATTCGCCGGGTAATGAATCTGACACTTTATCAAAAGCACGTTGCAAAAAACATTTCATTTTGTAAATTTACCCCTCTGTAACCCTTCCGACCAGTATGAATAAACATTTGCTCTTTCTGCTTTTCATAGCTATACTATTGCCCTTTAGTACCTATTCCCAGAAATTTGAAGGGTCGCAATTCTGCCCAATCGGCTATAACCTGATGGCCGGAAAAGATTTTAAATTAAGAATGGCGCCGGTTTATCCAAAACTTCCCGGAAATATGCAGAATGCAGACAAAATGGAATACGTTCTTACCTATTCGCTCTATGAGATACTCACCCGGCAGTTGATGGAAAATCTGAAGGTATATATTCCACCTCCAACCATTTTTGAAGACAAAGTCAAGTATGACCAGTATGGATTTCCGGAAGTCACTGTTCAAAAGGCCATAAAACTATCTGATGCGAAATACTTCTTCAAATGCCAGGTGCGAGTTGAGGAAGCATTTCCCACGGCCACACCTCAGGGAATGGTTACGCCTGGAATCACTATACTTTTCACACTTTACAGCAAGCAGGGATATGTGCCTATAAAAAATGTAACTGTAAACAAGGTGATGCCTCAGGCAGTTAAAGCCGATCTTTCTCTTCTGGCTGGGCTCACTTCGCAGGAAATAGTGGCTGAAGGCCCCACGCTGGAAGAATTGATGATTGAATGCGTCAAAGAACTCGGCCTGCACCTTGAAAAATAGTACTATGAAAGAATATACGGCAGTCGGCGTAATGTCAGGTACCTCCTGTGACGGTCTGGATCTGGCCTTATGCCATTTCAGTCTGCAGCCTGCCGGCTGGAAATTCAGTATTGAACGCTGCCGTACCATTCCCTACCCTGAAATATGGTCGAAAAGACTTACCGAAGCCCATCTTCTCAGTGCCTACGAATTGATCAGGCTGGATCATGAATTTGGCCGTTTCATCGGAATGCAGGTGAAGCAATTCATTAAGGCCTATCCGCAGAAAATCGATGTTGTGGCATCGCATGGGCATACGGTATTTCACCAGCCCGAAAAAAACCTGACTTACCAGATAGGCCACGGCGCCCAGATTGCTGCCGCAACAGGTATTACAACCATTTCAGACTTCCGAAGTCTCAATGTGGCCATTGGAGGACAAGGCGCACCGCTGGTTCCCATTGGAGATGAAATTCTGTTTCCCGACTATCATGCATGTCTGAACCTCGGGGGGTTCTCCAATATTTCTTATTCCTACAGAAAACGGCGTATTGCATACGACATCTGTCCGGTCAATTTTCTGTTCAACCATTATGCCCGCAAGAAGGGTAAACCCTATGATGAAAACGGGGCCATGGCCAGGGAAGGTACTTTACACGAAGAACTTCTGATGAAGCTCAACGAACTCGACTATTATAAAAAAACACCCCCGAAATCACTGGGCAGAGAATGGGTTGAGGCTACGGTACTTCCTCTGGTTGATCACTATGATCTTTCTGTTCCTGATGTTCTCAGGACACTGAATGAGCATGCAGCCATGCAGATCAGCAAAGCCTTCGGCAACCGGGGCAGGAAAAAAATTCTGGTCACGGGTGGGGGGGCGCTGAATGCGTTCCTTATGGAACGAATCAGAAAACATACCCATCATGAACTTTTTATCCCCGACAATGAAATTATCAACTATAAAGAAGCGCTAATTTTTGCCTTCATGGGTATCTTACGCATCCGGCATCAGGTAAACTGCTTTTCCTCGGTATGCGGAGGCCGGTTTGATTGCGCCGGCGGGGCGGTTTATGAAATTGTTTAACTGAAATAAAAAAGTATATGGAAAATTTTTCAGCTTTTATTCCAACGGATCTCCGGTTTGGTAAAGGATGTACCAAAGAAATCGGTACCATTGCCCGGCAATATGGGAAAAAGGCTTTGCTGATCTACGGGAAAGGTTCGGTAAAGAAAAACGGTGCCTATGATAGCGTTGTAAACTCCTTGAAATCAGGAGGCATCTCCATTGTGGAATACGGAGGTATTAAATCCAATCCGGTAGTTGAGGACGTGCGGAAGGCCACACAAATGGGGATAGAAAGCAAAGCAGAAATGATTATCGCTGTCGGAGGTGGAAGCGTTATCGACTCGGCAAAGATCATTTCGGTATGTATTCCCGGAAATCTTGACGGGTGGGATGTTGTGAAGGGAAGAGTTCAACCCGTGTCAGCCCTCCCGTTGCTGGCCGTTTTGACACTGGCCGCCACAGGAACAGAAATGAACCCGACAGGTGTGTTGCAAAACCATGAAACGGAAGAAAAACTTGGGTACCGGAATCCCCTCATGTTTCCGCGGCATTCTTTTCTGGATCCAACCTTCACCATCAGCGTTCCGAAAAATTATACAGCCTATGGGATTGCCGATCTGATTGCTCATTGCCTGGAAGCTTTCTTTGCAAAAGGATCCGCACCGCTGAGCGACCGTGTGGCGGTTTCTGTCATTCTCGAAGCCATGGAAGCAGGCCCCCTTCTGCTGGAAAATCTCTCCGACTATGAACTCAGGGCCCGCATCATGTGGGCATCTACACTGGCTTTGAACGGATACACAGGTTTCGGTAGAACATTTAATGGCGACTGGGGCGTTCATGCTGCAGGGCACGTCCTCTCCCTTTTATTTGACGTACCGCACGGCGCTTCACTTACCATTGTATATCCTGCCTGGCTGAAATACCATTCCGGAAGAGCTAAAGAGAGAATTGAAAGACTTGGAACTCTTCTTTTTAATAATCCCTCAGTAAATAACACAATTTCAAACCTGGAACAATTTTTTATCAAAATAGGATGCCCTGTAAAACTCTCTGAGGCCGGAATTCCTGCTTCAGCTATACCTCGTATAAAAGATGTAATGGTGAAAAATTCCGTTTCCGGAACATCCTGGTTATTAACTGCGGAAGATTATCCTGAACTGCTCAGACTGATGGAATAACCAAAAAAAGAGGCTGTCACACTTTGGGAATGACAGCCTCTACCCTTAACCTACTAACCAAACTAACCAAACTACACCTACTACTAACTGCTTATGATGTCTTTTCAAAAACCGGCGCAAAAATATATTTTATAACATATCCCAATATTAAATAAATGTTAAATTTTGTCATTTATTATTAATTAACTGATTATCATAATATTAATTCCTTATTTTTCAATAAATAACCTGAATAAGGAAATCCCTCGCGATCATTCTTCTTTCAGGCGGGGAAAAATTGAGATAATTGAATATTTTTGGAACCACTCATTTTAAAAAGGAGAATGTTTATGACTTCACGAATTTTACTGGTGGCAGCTCTATTGTTTACCGTATTCAATGAGCGTAGCACTGCCTGCACCAATTTTCTGATCACCAAAGGAGCGACAAGGGACAATACCAACATGATTTCGTATTCTGCTGACTCGCATGTGCTTTACGGAGAGCTTTATTACTGGCCGGCAGCAGACTATCCCGAAAATGCATGGTTAGAAGTCTATGAGTGGGATACAGGAAAACATCTCGGAAGAATTCCTCAGGTTCGGCATACGTACAAGGTAGTTGGCAACATGAATGAGCATCAGGTGGCGATAGGTGAAACCACATTTGGAGGCAGACCTGAAATTGGACAGGATACGTCGGCCATTATGGATTACGGAAGCCTGATTTACATTGCATTGCAACGGGCAAAAACGGCCCGGGAAGCCATTCAGGTGATGACCAGCCTTGCCAACCAATATGGATATTACAGCAGCGGAGAATCTTTTTCCATTGCCGATAAGAATGAAGTATGGATTATGGAAATGATAGGAAAAGGCATGAAGATGGTTCCTGAAGGAAAGGGGAAAAACAAGCGCATGGTCAATGCCTATAAAGGGGCCGTGTGGGTAGCTCTTCGCATACCGGATGGCTACATTTCAGGACATGCGAATCATGCGCGCATCACAACCTTTCCCTTAAATGATCCGGAAAATTGCCTTTATGCACCTGATGTAATTTCCTATGCAAGGGAAAGAGGTTTTTATGATGGTTCGGACGAAAATTTCAGCTTTTCGGATGTTTATGCACCGGTTGATTTTGAAGGAGCGCGTTTCTGCGAAGCGAGGGTATGGAGCGGATTTAATAAAGTGAAGGCAGGTATGGATGAATACCTCGACTACATTACAGGGAAGAATCTGGCACATCGCATGCCTTTATGGATTAAGCCCGATCAGAAGCTTTCCCTGAGTGATGTTTTTGCCCTCATGCGGGATTATTACCAGAACACTCCTCTGGATATGACCAAAGATCCCGGTGCCGGACCCTATCAGAGCATTGTGCGCTGGAGGCCTCTGACGTGGACAGTTGACGGAGTTACTTATTTCAACGAACGGGCCATTTCAACCCAGCAGACAGGCTTTTCTTTTATTGCCCAGTGCCGCGGTAATCTGCCCGATCCGATCGGCGGTATTCTCTGGTTTGGGGTAGATGACACCTATAGTACCGTTTACAGCCCTATGTATTGCGGTATCTCAAAAGTTCCCGAAGCATTTGCCGAAGGCAACGGATCGATGATGGAATTTAATGAAAATGCCGCATTCTGGGTTTTTAACCAGGTTTCAAATTTTGCCTATACACGCTATTGCGATATGATTCCGGAAATCCAGAAAGTACAGCAGGAACTTGAAAACACGTATATTCAAAGAACACCTTATATTGACGAAGTTGCTCTGAAAATGTACCAGGACGATCCGGAAGCTGCCATTGCTTTCCTCACCGACTATTCAGTTAATGCAGGAAACCATACGGTAGCGGTATGGAAAAAACTCTATGCTTACCTGTTTACCAAATACATGGATGGAAACATCAAAACACCGGTACCCGGCCAGAAGAACCCTCAGGTTAAGCAACCAGGATACAGCCAGGATTTTTACCGGATCATCATCCGTGAAACAGGTGATAAATTCAGAGTTCCCGGAAATCCTACCCATTAAACCCTGGCGTGCTGAGTTTATTCCGGAGCAAGTAAACGATTCAGCCCGATTCAGCCATTCAGTGACTGTTTGCCTTCTGAAAGGGTTGGATGACGAAAACGGTTAAAAAAAGAGATGTTGTTAATAAGTTCGTCATTAATTGAAAAAATATTTGTAATATTGCGACCGTTTTTGACGAAACCTAATACCATAATAGTATGAATCTTATACAACCGGTCGAAAAAGCGTTGCTTAAGGAAAGAAACTTCCCTGAATTCAAAAGCGGTGATACCATTACCGTTCATTATAAGATTATTGAAGGGAACAAGGAACGTGTTCAGCAGTTCAGAGGCGTAGTAATTCAGAAAAAGGGAAGCGGACTGAGTGCTACCTTTACCGTGCGGAAAATTTCGGGCAACGTAGGAGTTGAGAGAATATTCCCTATGCAGTCTCCCTTCATTCAGAAGATCGAACTTAACAAAACAGGACAGGTGCGGCGTGCCCGGATTTATTATCTCAGGGGCCTTACCGGTAAAAAAGCACGTATTGAAGAGAAGAGAAACGTTACTGAAGCAGGAGAAGAATAAAAGTACAGACCTGAAATAAAAAGAGGCTGTCTAAAAAGTTATTCAGGCGGCCTCTTTAATTTTTAAATAATATATAAGGTGCCATTTGCAGGCACCTTTTTTATTTTATCGTTTTTGATTTTTTCAGATATTCTTCCGCCAGTTTCAATCCGTCTTTGTTGCCCATGTCGATCCATATACCCTCGTTGTGAAAATACACGGCTACTTTATATTTTTCGGCCAGGCGGAGATAATATGGTATCAGAGGGAAAACTTTCTCTTCTCCCATCAGGGAAAAGACGGAAGGTCCGGCAACGTGAATACCGCTGTACGCAACAGGAATCAGGTCGGAACCTGCGTCCGGCACCATGATAACTTCACCGGTAACATTGTTTCTCCATCCTTTCAGTAATCCGTTCCGGTCAATCAGCAATGAACGGCTTGTTTTTCTGTTCCTTACTGCCAGTGTCACATCGTTCTGATTTTGGCAATGCCAGTTATACAGGTCTTTCAAACTGATATCCGACAGAATATCTGTATTATGCACCAGAAAAGGATTTTCGTCGCTGAGCAGCTGACGGGCATGAAAGAGTGCACCACCCGTGTCAAGAATCTGGTGGGATTCATCTGAAATCGCAATACGTGCATCCGGAAGACTGATACCTGATAAATAGTCTTTCATCATGGAGGAGAAATGATGCACATTCACCACAATGTCAGTAAAACCGGATGAAACCAGTTCATCGATAATCCAGGCAATCATTGGCTTCCCGGCCAGGGGAACCAGTGCCTTAGGCATGGAATCGGTAAGCGGTTTCAGCCGCGTTCCATATCCTGCAGCAAGTATCATCGCTTTCATAGGCACCTATTGAAGGGATGTGTGAATACACCGTACACCAATCTGGGGCCACGATTTTTCAAGCTCCGAAGCCAGTTTTTCAGCGCAATAGACAGAACGATGTCTTCCGCCTGTACAGCCAAAACACACCATCATTTCCGTTAGTCCTCGTTGCAAATAGCTGTTAATATGCATACTGACCATAGACCTGGCGTGGGCAATGAAATCGTTCACCTCCCTGAACCGACCAAGGTATTCCGCTACTTCCTGGTCCTTACCCGTCAATGACTTGTAGGTTTCAAGTCTTCCCGGATTCGGCAAGCCACGGCAATCGAATACAAATCCTCCTCCGTGAAGAGTTTCATCGAACGGGATACCGCTTCGGTACGAAAAACTATACACTCTGACTGTCAGTTTATCGCTTCCCTTCCCTATTGCCCGAAGGTTTTCATTTTCGGTAAGAGCCTGAAGGGCTGATTTCAATGCCGGTATTCTCAGATGTTCCGGCAATGCAGGAAGAATAAGGCGGATATGGTTCAGTGCATGAGGTATCGATTCAAGAAACAAGGGTTTCTGTTCGTGCAACCCTCTGAAACCATAGGCACCCATAGCCTGAAGCTGGCGGATCAAAGCGTAGGGGTAGTAAAATTTCAGGAAGTCGGATCTCACGGAACGGGTTTCTCTGGTAAAAACCTCCACATAATGATCAAGCAGTTTCCGCCGCAAATCATCGGGTAAATGCGTCTTGGCTTCAAAAAGCAGGGAGGAAGGATCGTATTGTGCCGCTCCCAGACGGGCACTCTGGTAATCAATATAATAGTGACCTTCGGGCGTCAGCATGATATTCCGTGACTGGAAATCGCGGTACAGGAAGTAACCTGTATCGGCCTGCATAAGATAGTCGGCAAAAATTTGAAAGTCGTTTTCCAGATCCTGTTCATCGAAGGGTATACGGGCAAATTTCAGAAAGTAGTATTTAAAATAGTTCAGATCCCATAGCATTGACCTGTTGTCAAACCTTGCCCGGGGATAACATTGCGAAAGATCCATTCCCTCCCGGCCTTTAACCTGAAACAGAACAAGGTCTTCCAGGGCTTTCCGGTAAACAGTTTCTACGGCATTAAGGTCGCCTTTATCCATCAGCTGCTGGTATTCGCTGAGCAATGTCACATCACCCAGGTCCTGCTCAAGCCAGCAGAGTTCGTCATCACTTACGTAATAGATATCCGGTACATTCAGTCCTTTGTTCTTCAACAGCCTGCTGAAGTAAACAAATGCTCTGTTTTCCTTAACATCTGCATTCCAGGCACCAATCCAGGTATGGCCACCTGTGCCCAGGCGGAAATATTGTCTGTATGAGCCTGATGCCGGCAAAGGGATAATGAAATCGGCTTTAGCTCCATGCCATTCAGCGAATAGTTCACCGACTCTTTCAACGGGTGTTTTAAGAATACTCATGTAAATTTGTCAATAGTGTTCCACAGCAAACGGTGACAAAAATACCAGATTTATCCTTATATTTCGTATTCAAATTTTCGGTGCTATGAAGCTTGAAATATTCGGACACAATCAGCTCAATTTTGTTGAACTGAATACCAGCGGAACCAATGATACCTATGAAAAATGCCATCCCACCTCACGATATCTGCACACCAACGTTTTCAATCTGTTCTCTTCGTGCTTTGAGAAAAGCAACAATCTTTACGAATATTTCGGGGCCACACGATATAACGCCAGGCAGATTGTCGTATTAAGGAACGCCCTGATTTCAAACCTGGAGCAATGGAAAAAATGTTCCAGCCGTGAGGATTTTGTTGAGCTTATATCGGGCATTTTCCTCGGAAAAGATTTTGCTATGGAAATCAGAAAGATGGACCCAACCTGGGATCTAAACTGGGAAACTTACCTGATAAAACTTTTGCGCATCAACCAGGAACTGATCGACATCGTTACCGACTGTATGGATAATTCAAAAATTCTCTGGGTAATCGGCTACTGATTTTTCAGGTTGTTGATTTCTTCCTTTAACGAGCGAATTTCTTCCTTTAGCTGTTCAATCATCTTTTGCTGTTCTTTCATGGCTTCAACCAGTACGGCCGTCACCGGAGCATACTGGACGGAATAGATTCCGCCCTGGCTATGAACGACTTCGGGAATCACTTCGGCCATTTCCTGGGCAATAAATCCGATATGAGGTTGAGCATCCGATGCTTCGTCTTTCCATTGAAAAGACACACCGCGAAGTCTCTTCACCTTATCGAGTGCCCCGGTAATGGTTTGGATATCTCTTTTAAGACGGTAGTCGCTGAGGGAATTCCAGCTGTCTTTTCCACCCGCAGTTCCGTTAACATAAAAGGTATATTTCGATGGATTCTCTGCAGCGGTCCCATTGATAACTACCATGGTGTCGGAGCTGAACTGACCGTAAATCAGCGGACGGGAAGCATTGTTAGCTATATACAGTCTGCCTGAGGCGCTTTCATTCATTCCGGCTTCATATCCTATAAAAACATTGCCCTTACCATCCTGAACATTGTACCCGGCTTTTTCTCCAAGGATTACATTCCTGTCGCCACCGGAAAGATTGTATCCGGCTTCCCTGCCGAGAACGATATTTTCCTTTCCTGTGGTGTTGTAATATCCTGCCAGGTTGCCGATGAACAGATTGTCGGCGCCATTGGTATTGGAAAAGCCTGCCTGATGGCCCAGAAAGATGTTATTACTGCCTCCGGTAATTCCGCTGTTATTATATCCGGCCTGGTACCCAATAAAGAGGTTGTCTTCGCCCAGACTATTGTTATATCCTGTTTCTGCACCGATGAAGACGTTCCTGTTTCCCTGGTTGATCAATCCGGAAGATGCTCCGAGAAAGATATTGTACATTCCTGAATCAGCGGCATAACCGGCAGAGGAACCTATGACAATATTCTCCGAACCCCGGCTCCAGGAGAAAGCGCTCTGGTAACCGAGGAACACATTTCTTGCTCCACGAAGGCTATTGTAGCCAGCCTGGTCTCCGATAATGATATTGGATGAGGCATTTGCCATGGAGAATCCGGCCTGATTGCCCAGCATAACATTTCCGGTACCTGACGTCATATTACGGGCAGCCTGATATCCTAATACAGCATTCCGGCTGCTGGTTCCTGAGTTATACCCCGCGTCACTTCCAACCAGAACATTTTCAGAACCCGTATTAAGGTTTCCGCTCCCGGCACCAAGAAAAACATTATTGTTTCCGGCCGAATTGGAATATCCCGCTGTTTCGCCCAAATAGAGATTGCGGCTGCCGGTCAGGTTCGAAAATCCGCTTTTCGAACCTATAAAAACGTTGGTTATTCCGGTAGTATTTGATCGGCCTGACTGATGGCCAACAAACAGATTATACTTTCCTTTAGTATTGGCATATCCGGCTTCATACCCCAGAAACAGATTATAGGACCCCTCTTCACCGACAGTTCCTACCATCCCATTGCTGTATCCTGCCCTGTACCCGGCGAAGAGGTTATGAATCTGTGAGGTATTACTCCTTCCTGCCTCATTCCCGATGAAAATGTTAAAATTGCCGGCAGTATTCTCGAATCCTGACTGGTATCCGATAAGAATATTATTGTTTCCATCTTTAAGCTTTCTACCTGCCTGGTATCCAAGTAGAGTATTATAACTTCCTGCGGCTAATCCGTTGCCTGATTCAAACCCGAAAAATGCATTGCTCACACCGGTAGCAGAGCGGTTACCACTGCGCACGCCGATAAACTGATTGGAAGGTGTTATCAGCATCTGGGAAGCTTCCACTCCCGATTTCCGGCTGATGAGAGAAAATCCTCCTGCACCTGTTGAAGGAGGATCGGCAAAATAAATACGAATGCTGTCGTTGGTAACTTTCAGTATATCATGAATCCCTGCGGTGGAATGATAACCCCGTACGACGAATCCACCGCGATTACCGGTAAGGTTATCATCTTTAACAAGGAATTTGACACCTTCTTCATAAACAGAGAAAACAGCCCTTCCTGAGCGGTCTTTCACTTCGAAAAGAGCTGTATCGATATTCGATACAGGATCGCCCATAACTACCATTTTCCCGTTGGGAGCGTTGGTACCGACTCCGACTTTTTTTCCTGTCCAGATAACATTAAGAGCGGAATCCCATAGAGACGCTCCTGCTGGTCCGGGAGGGCCGGGATCACCTTTATCTCCCTTAGGTCCGGCTGGACCCTGAATACCTTGAGGGCCTTGCGGTCCAACAGGTCCCTGCGGACCCGGATCTCCCTGCGGGCCCATAGGTCCCGGAGGGCCCTGAGGAGCTTCAAATTCAATGAAACTTGTATCGGCATAGGGATGAACAGTAGAAGTATATGAAGTTTCTCCTTTAAATATCCACATACTGTTCACATCCGGCTGTGAAGAGGATTTATCATCAAAAACATAATCGCCTTTATTCACAACTATTCCTGAAAACCAGTTTCCTCTGTTATTGAGGCCAATTCCAGCCGGGCCCTGTGGACCCTGTGGACCAACAGGCCCCTGAGGCCCAGGGTCACCCTTATCACCCTTCGGACCCTGCGGCCCAATTGGTCCCTGAGGTCCCTGAGGACCCTGCGTACCATGAAAGGCATACAATGCATAAGGTACAGCCAGAAGACTGTTTGTCCCAGCCCATTTATAACCACTGTTGTTGGCATCTACCTCAACCGAAAGATACGTCTTATTATTTCCCCAGTCAATGTTTTCAAACCGGTCGGAACTTACCCCCTTTCCGACTTCCAGCACAAACAAACCAAAGGGATTGGTGGTTGTTTCATGGGTTTCGGTATACAAAACCGTTCCGGTAACCGGATCTCCTGCCAGAATTTTGAAACGAACTTTGATCGAGGTATTTTTCAATGGTAAACCGGCCGCATCCCGGGCAACAGCCTGGTAACTTAAACCCGGAATATCCTGCGCCATAGCAGATTTAACAATGAACAGAACCGAAGACAGTAAGAGCAGGCAAAGCAGGAAACCCTGCTTCAGGTGCTGGTTGATGGTAGTTTTCATCATAATAAAATTAATTTTCAATGGTATGATGGAACCCACATGTTCGGCATTTTATTACCGCTGTGTTTGTGTTTGTAAAACATGTGGGTTTCATAGAACCGGTAGTTTGTTCAGCTAATTATAACGAATATATTAAAGTTTTTTCGGATCGAATTTATATGATGCCCATAAAACAAAAAATCCGGTATGCAACGTTATTGCGTGCCGGATTTGCGGGAGAGTATGTTTTGAAAGAATAACCAATAGTATTTATTTCAATGCTTTCGGAACCTGATACGTTTTGATGCTTTCTCCGGCAACAGTTGTCACTTTAAGGAAATATACCCCCGGATGAATCTGCGACAGATCCATTTCATATTCCGGTGTTCCGGCTTCCATTCTGGCTGAAATCAACTTGCGGCCAAGGGCATCATAAAGATCCAGGTTCAGATCGGTGTTTTCATTTCCTTTCACCTGCACGGTAAGGGAATTATAAGCCGGCACGGGATAAACCTTTATCCGGAACTGATCGGAAGCAACCGGAGGGACGTAGGTACCTGTACTGTAGGAAGGTTGCTGAAAACCCTGGGTAAGGATTACATCCGTACCAATGGTTTCTGTAGCCATTTCGCCAAGTGTCCAGCTCACAGAAAAGTTCTGGGAGCTGAAAAAATCACCGGCAGAAGCAATGACAAACGGTGTTATTTGCTGTGCAGACAAACTACCTGCAAGAAACAACAAAAGAACAGGAATGACATTGTGTTTCTTCATGGAATCGTTTGTATTAGGGTTTCATTTTACCTTACTAAATATACGAAATTTTATCAAATTTTGTTCCAAATATTTATAAACATCACATTTCAAAATATAGTTACCAATTACTGCTTTAGTTTATCTGCCTCGCTTCGGGCTTTTTCCACAACAGCGTCAGCTTTCTGGTCAGCTTCCTTGATAATTTTCTGGGCCTTTTCTTCTCCTTCTTTTCGAATTTTTTCAGCGGTTTTTTTCGCCAGAGGCATGGCCAGGGGTTTTCCTTCGGCTTCTTTCAGTGTTTTTTCAGCCAGTTCATTGGCTTTCTGACGTTCAAGATCTGCAGCCTTGCGTGCCGCATCCCGTATTTGCTGTGCTTCAGCTTCCGCTTTGGCAACCAGTTCATCAGCTTTCTTGCTGACTTCAGCTTTTACAGCTTCTTTTTTCTCTTCCACCGCCTGGTTTACTTTTTCCTTTACCTGTTCTTTCACTGCAGAAACGACATTCTCTCCACTACCGGCCAGATCAGGCTGAACTTTGGGGTCAGCAAACGTACCTCCTACCTTAACTTTAACATTGATTGTTTCGGATGGTTTAATTGCAATACCCTTTGCAGCAGCAGCCGACGTGAGTGAATTCATAACCGAAGATCCGATTTCTGTCCGGGGCAGAGTTAACGCCATGGTATAGTTCAATGTCTGGTCCAGTCCCTGATCTCCTGCAATGGTCAGGGAAGTATTTCCCATTTTTGTAGTAAAAGGTTTTACGTAAACGCGTCCGTCTTTAATATCGAAACCAATGTTGACATCTTTTAAGGCAATCTGCCGGAATTTGTCGTTTTTCAAAGCATCGGCCAGTTTTTCAAAAACCCTGGAATTGCCGATTTCAACCGATCTGGAACTGAGAGTACCTGAACCTGATACAGTAGGTAAAACAGGACTCATATGCTGATCGAGCTGGCTCCAGAGAGATATGCCGGCCGAGACTTTCCCTTTCGCATTCTTTGCCACAGGAGCAAAGCGTGCAACCATCGAAAAGGCATCAAAAGAAGAAGGAATATCTATATCATTGATTTTCAAGTTGAAGTCAATAAATGGTTTTGCAAGATTGCTTGTATTGTATTCGCCGTTCATCTGCATACTGCCCTGCAGGAGGTTCATGGACAGATTGGTAAGTTTGGCCGCCCCGTTTTTCAGTTCAATGAATCCCTTGATATCAGAAATTTCCAGTTTATCATACAATACCTTTTTGAGGTTTGAATTGAGAGCAAAATCAATATTTTTCGGAACTTCAAACAATGTCATTTGCGTGGTATCGGTCACGGTATCAGCAGGGGCCGATCCGGTCATAAACTCGTTGGCATCAAGGAGGCCGGAAGTTAGAACAAAATTGCCTTTGATGGTCTTATTACTGAAAACATAGGGCAGAAAATCGGTTATTTTTCCCGAGAGCTGCATATCGCTTCTTCCGATGAGCAGATTGAATGATTTCAGGTCGAGGTAGCGGGGAGAAAAGAGCAATTCCGCATTTTTAACGGTGAGGCCCTGCGGCAGATCAGGACTTCTATACGTCAGTCCGTTCACCGCCACATTACCATCGGCTTTGAACTGCTCATATTGTTCTTTTTCCAGCATGGACATTGTTCCGCCAAAGGAAACATCCGAAGTAATGATACCGGCAAGAGTAGTCGAATCAAGGGGAATAACAGACTGAATCTTTCCAAGGTCAATTACCCCTTTAAAGAGTCCGTCCACCATCGGATCAGAAATCGGCCGGGCGACGTGTAAGCTGATATCAAGCGGATTTCCGGCAAGTTCAAGGTGGAATTTCTTAACCTCCACCGTTGTCAGATCCATATTTTCGCCATGAAAATCAACATGGGTATTGATCTGGATATTTTCAACAGAAGCAGGCAGATCGGGGTAGCGAAACCGGCCGTTGGTCACTTCAAGGTTCAGCGTGGCCGAGGGCAGGATGGTATCGTAGTAAACCCCTTTAAGCTGGCCGTCGAGCTGAAACTGGCCGGAGGTCTGCACCGAGGCAAAATCGCGGGTATAAACAGCAGGCACAAGGGAAAGAATGGATCTGAAATCGGTCTTTTTTGTCGCAAACTTCACATCAGTGAGGATTGAATCGCCGGCAAGACCTACTGTTCCTTCCCAGCCCAACGTGAGTTCGTTCAGCGAAAATGCATTGTCTTTAAGGGTAAACAGCGATTTCACCATATCGGCATCGACGTCAAAATGCGCAGATAGCCTGGCCTTGCTGAGGTAAGGAATTTTATCCATTATAAAAGTAACGGCATCGGCTGATGTTTTGATGACAATGGAAGTGAAATCACTGGCCAGGTTCCCTTTCATGAGAAAGTCAAATCCTTTTACAACAGCCTGCATGTTCCCCTGCCTGTCGTCATAACTGATAAAACCATCATTTATCTGGAGCTTTCTCAGCCGGGCGGAAAAATGAACTGGTTCAGAAGGTGTTGTATCAACTGGTACCGCAGTGGTGGTATCCTTCATAATATCCCAGTTTGCTTTTCCGTCTTCCAGCACAATAGCATGAATATAAGGTTTATCGAGAATGACGGATTTAATGTCAATATCTTTCATGCGGATCGCACTGATCAGATTGACTTTAACGCCAAACGACCGAAAGGCAATCAGCGTATCTCCCTCAAACTGGTCAATACCTGTCACTGTGAGATTCCGAAGTTCCACAAAAAGATCCGGGAATCCCTTTATTAATGACAGGCGAAGATCAAAATCCACCCGGGCTTTCAACGTTTTGTTAATTTCTTCCCTGGCTTTATTCATTATTGGCTTATGAAATGCCAGAGGAATAACAATCATCAGAACCAGCAATGCGAAAATGACAATGGCAAAAATTTTCAGAACTTTTTTCATGGCTTTCAGTTTGATTCAGCACAAATTTAGACAATTTGAAACAACAATTTCTGAATTTTGTTGGAAACCTCTTCCATAGATAGCTTCCTTGATTATCCGCTCAAAAAAGCAGAATTACCCGGTTTTGAAATGTGCCTGAATAAGGGCAATATGCTGGTAAAATGTATATATTTAAGTAAAATAAATACTTATTAATAAATGAATTCCAGCCGAAATCATTCAGGGAAGTGTATTCTCCTGATCCTTATTTTAATTCCTCTCCTGGCGTCATGCGAAGGGCCTCCGGGAACAGATGCCAATGCTACCTGTACGCAATGTCACAACAGCGGTTCTCTCATTGTTTCAATCACCGAACAATGGAGAGCATCAGTTCATGCCAGTGGAGAGAATACTGACCGGAACGGAACCACATGCGCGATGTGTCATACCAGCGAAGGTTTCAGGGAATGCATTTCAGGCAGCAAAACTGTCACCAATGCCCCTGTTTCCAATCCTTCCTCCATTGGTTGCCGTACCTGCCATAGAATTCATGAATCGTATGATACCTCTGACTGGGAACTTCGTGCAAAGAATCCCGTCCAGTTAATGATATCCGGAGAAACTCTCAACCAGGGCAAAGGGAATATCTGCGCCAATTGTCATCAGCCAAGGATTCCGGATCCGTTGCCTGTTCTTAATGGCAATTCCGTAACAATCCGATCTGCTTACTGGGGGCCCCATCACAGCACCCAGGCTTCCATTATTAAGGGATCGGGCGGAATAGCATTGAGCGGCAGTGAGGTTTACAGCAACTCTTCCCATTCTGAACTGACCAACGGCTGTGTTACCTGCCATATGGCTTCTGCAACAGGTAACAAATCGGGCGGCCATACCATGAAAATTTCCTATGAATCGCATGGAGCCACAACCTACAATTTTGCAGGATGCAAAGGATGCCACAACAATACAACAGAGCTCACCAGTCTGGTGGAGGCAGTCAGAATCGAAACCGACTCCCTGCTGGCACAGCTTGCGGAAAAGCTCAGGGAACATAATATCCTCAATGCCAGTAATCAGATCAATGTCTCTTCCGGTTCTCCATTGGAGCTTACTTCTGACCAGGCCGGTGCTTTGCTCAATTATCTGCTTGTGAAAGAAGACCGCAGCGGCGGTGTTCACAATTACAGGTATACCAGAGCCCTTCTGAAAAACAGCATCGGAAAATTATAAATCCGGCCATCCGACGAAGCTATTTGGAGTGAAATTCAGGCAGAAAAAACATTACCTTCCACTGAACTGAATCTTTGCTATTTTTGAAAATAATATAATTTCAACATGATGTTTCATTCCATTTTCTCTCAAAAACCGGATGAGGAAGGGAAAAGGTTGCACGAATACCGGAAAAGTTTTCTTTTTGCGCTGGCTCTGCTCCTTCTGGGTCTGCTGATGGAAAGCATTTCCGGAGGGAAAGGCATCCGTATGCCAGGAATGCCTTTAAATATTTATACCGGCTTCTCATTTATCTTTCTTCTGGTCTTTGTTCATTTATATTATCGCCAGCACCCTTTTGTTAAATGGTTTTCCGGCGTACCGGCCGCAGTAAGTTCCATAAGTCTATTTGCTCTGCTGGTGCTTTTGCTGGGGTTTATGCCACAGGAAGGTGCCCATAGTAAGTGGCTTTCATTCACCGGACTGAACCATATTAAAACCAGCTGGCCATTTTTTCTCTCGCAGCTATATATTCTTTCTTCCCTTGGACTTGTCATTCTGAGAAGGTCTCATCGGATAACTCTGCGTAACGCGGGGTTTCTTCTCAACCACGCAGGATTATGGCTTGTCATAATTGCAGGAGGCCTGGGTTCATCGGATCTGATGCGTTTACAGATAGAACTATATGAAGGAAGTTCATTTACAAACCTTGCCCATGACCAGGCAAATCAGTACAGGCTTCCTTTTTCCCTGAAGCTGAACGATTTTGTTCTGGAAGAATATCCCCCAAGGATAGTCTTTGCCGATGCCAGGACTTTTCAGATTATTTCGGATAGAAATAAAACCTTCATACATGCAGAACCGGGGATACAGTTTCCATTTAATGAATTTATTGTTCAAGTAGATACGGTTCTGATGCATGCCCTGCCTGAAAAGGGGAGAATGACTGCGGTTGCGTCGAAAGAGGGAGTTCCGGCCTGTCATATTACAGTTTTCCGCTCTGCTGCTGTTGAAGCCCAAGGATGGATTGCCTGCGGAAGCAGGTCGATGCATCCTGCCATATTGCCCCTGAATGATGAACTGATGGTGGCACTGCTGGATCCTGAACCACGAAAGTTCCGGTCATCGCTTGAGATTGCCACTGAACAGGATACCATTCCTGCCCTTCTGGAAGTGAACAAGCCCATAAAAATCAAGGGATGGAAATTGTACCAGATGGGATATAACCAGGCGGAAGGCCGGGATTCGCAATTATCGATCATTGAGGCCGTAAACGATCCCTGGCTGCCCATAGTGTATACCGGAATTTTTATGTTGCTTGCCGGAGCTGTATATCTCTTCTGGCTGGGACGATGGAAAAAAAATCAATAAAAGATTGACCGGTTATGGATTGGATAAATTTTCCCGCAATTGTGCTGATTACATCCATATCATGGATAGCAGGACTTTTCGCTGTACTGGTATTCGGCAAAAAAGCGATTTTACGACATACAGGAACAGCGCTTTTATTGGCAGGAACACTGCTTCTGGGTGTTTTCATTACGGCACTATGGATTCATCTTGGACGACCACCGCTGAAAACCATGGGTGAAACCAGGCTCTGGTACTCATTTTTTCTTGCCCTGGTTGCAATTGCCGGCTTTTTACGTTGGAACTATTTAATTCTTCCAGCCACAGGGATTCCCATGGCATTGCTTTTTCTGTTAATCAACTATGCCCATCCGGAGAATTATGAAAAAACCCTGATGCCGGCCCTTCAGAGTATCTGGTTTGCACCGCACGTTATTGTGTATATGTTGTCGTATGCCTTGCTGGGGGTTTCTTCTGTAACAGCCTGGATCGGATTATACAGGCTTAGTTCGTTCCGGTTTGAAAGAAATACCCTGAATTATGCCGACAATCTTGTTTATCTTGGTTTTTCCCTGCTTACCCTGGGGCTTCTTTTTGGTGCACTCTGGGCCAAGGAAGCCTGGGGACATTACTGGACCTGGGACCCAAAGGAAACATGGGCACTGCTCACCTGGTTAACTTATCTGATTTATATTCACTTCCGTTACCATCAACCTGAAAAAATCAGAATGCCTCTCTGGATTCTGGGTTTATCCTATGTCATTCTGCTGATATGTTACATGGGGTTGAAGTATTTGCCATCGGCAGCTGCCAGTGTTCATGTTTATTCGAACTGATATTCGAGAGTTACCTGGTATATCATTTTCCTTTTGGGCCGTCTATGCTGTCAGCCCCGGTGAATGAGGTATTAGAGGACATTCGTCCGGGCAAAACCTATATTCCGGGAATAATCAACCGAAGAAGCAAGTAAACCAGAGCTGAAAAAACGAGAGTAGAAGGAATAGTCAACACCCAGGCCCAGACAATCTTTTTGGCCAGCTTCCAGCGTACTGCTCCGAAACTGCGGGTGATTCCCACACCGATAATTGCGCCGGTAATTGTATGGGTAGTACTGACCGGTATACCAAGAAGAGCAGTAAAGATAAGCGTACTGGCTCCGGCTGATTCAGCTACAAAACCGTGTACAGGTTTAAGATCAGTGAGCCCCACCCCGATGGTACGGATGACTTTCCATCCACCGGTGAGTGTACCCAGTGCAATGGCACTATATCCGGCAAAAATCACCCAGGTAGGAACATAAAACTCCGGACCTATGAGACCTGTACTAAAAAGCAATACCGAGATAATACCCATGGTTTTCTGGGCATCATTACTGCCGTGACCCAGGCTGAAAATTGCTGATGAAAAAAGCTGAAGGACCCGAAAAATGTTCTCGACTTTCAGCGGAGCTGTTTTCCTCACAATCAGCAGGGTAAGAATCATAAAAAAATAGGCGATGAAGAATCCAATCAGCGGAGAGAGCACAATAAACAGGGAGACTTTTATGATACCCGACATAATCAGTACCGAAGGACCATGCTTGACCAGAGCCGGACCAATCAGACCGCCTATAAGCGCATGCGAAACACTGATCGGCAGGCCAAGGTGGGTACAGGCATAAACCCAGACGATGGATGCGATGAGCGAGGCCAGAATGAGGTACTCATTTACAGCATGAGGTTCCACTATTCCTTTTCCGACGGTGGTTGCCACATGCACCCCAAAGAAAAAAGCCGCAGAAAAATTCCACATGGCAGCCCATAAAACGGCCGTTAAAGGGCTGAGCACTTTGGTAGAAACAATTGTTGCAATTGAGTTGGCGGCATCATTCATTCCGTTAAAAAAATCGAAAAGCAACGCCAGAACTATGGCAATTACAACAATCGTCATCATGGGATATGCACTACAGGGTTTTAACAAGAATGGACTTCAGGAGGTCTGACACGTCTTCAGCGGCATCAGTAGCTTTTTCCAGTGCGGATATAATTTCCTTCTGCTTAATCAGCTCCACTGCATCCTTTTCTTCGCGAAAAAGCCTGGAAATAAAAGCATCGAACACCTCGTCGGCCATATTTTCCATCTCGTTAATCTTAACACAGGCCTGCATGATTTCCTTCTGATCGCGCAAATTATTCAGCTCTTTCATGGCGTTCTGGATTTCAATGGCGCCCTGCAAAATCAGATCGGCAAAGGCGATGAAGGAATCCACCGGCAGTCTGGGCTGATAACGCTGAATCTTCTGGGAAGCAGAATGTATCTGATCAAGTACATTATCGATGCTGTTGGCCAGTTTATGTATATCATCCCTGTCGAAGGGAGTTATAAAGGTCTTGTTCAGTTCTTCATATATCTGATGCGTAATCTGATCTCCTTTTTTCTCGCAGGCACGGATCTGGTTGACAAATTCTTCCCGGCCATTTTCAGCAGCTGTTACCAGCTTTTTGAACCATTGAGCCGTGTCAACAAGATTATCGGCTGCATTGATAAAGTAAGGAAAGAACTTCCGGTCTTTAGGAACAAAGTGGGCAAAAATATCAGATACTTTCATACAAAAGGAAATTGTTTGCAAAAGTACTCAGTCAATTCAATCCAATGTTAATTTTTCGTTAAATTTAACCCTATTTATAGATTTACCTAACCTTTACTTTATAATCATAATAATGCAGTAACAGTTTTTTTTAAATATAAATTTGAATATCAGAGAATTATTCATTTATATGATATCCTTTAGATATCTAAGAATCTTTAAGAAATCATTAACCTTTTATTGTGAATCAGAACATTAATTAGTATCTCCTGCAAAATGCATTTTCTGATGCAGAATGAACCTCAGCAATTTTTTAGCAAAAAAAAGCAGTAATGCTCCGGAAAGCGAACATAAGATTCAGATGCAGGTGTATCATACGGGGGTTTCCAAATTTAGTTTTTGGCATCCCCGGCAGATTTTTTTATCAACTCATTGGTACCAGGTTATAGACGCTTAACAATAAAGATGCTTAAAAACCAAAAAGAAACCGCATACACGGATAAAAAATAAAGGATGAATTGTCAAGTCGGTGAATTTTTTTATTTTTGCAGTCCGATTAGGGATTAGGGGTATAGAAATAAATGGATGAGGGGGACCCGTAGCTTAATTGGATAGAGCATCTGACTACGGATCAGAAGGTTGGGGGTTCGAGTCCCTCCGGGTTCACAAAAAACAGCATCGGGTTGATCCTGTTGCTGTTTTTTATTTTCCAGACCAAACACGATTAATGGCTGCGGTAAACGGTAACGGTACTGAAATTTCTTTCTGAAAGCCAGTTTAGAGCTGCATCAAGGTTTTTGGCAAATCCCAGCAGGAATCCTCCCCCACCGGCACCGCACAATTTCAGGTAGAAAAGCTTCCGGTTGATACCCGATTCCCAGACATCTCCGAAACCCTTAGGTATCATTGGGTGGAAATGAAGAAGCTGGTAGGAAGAAAGGATTTTCAGATGCCGGGTAAAATTCTTCACATTTCCTTCAATGAGCGATTGTATGCAGAGGTTGGTCAGGGGAATATACTCCCTGGAAATCATTTTACCAAAGGCGTTATCCTGTTTGCATTGCATCAGAAAATTTTCCACCAGATTCTGAGTTTTCCTGGCCAGGCCTGTATTCAGCAAAAAGATTCCGGCTTTCCCGTAATCCCTGTTTCTTGGCACCGATGTAATGCGGATTATATTACCAGGAAGGATCAGCAAAGGAAGTTTAAGATAGGAACTTAGCGGGTCAAAACCCGAGCTGGTACCATGAAAAAAACTCTCCAGCAGGGAAAAAGTCTGCCGGAGATTTTTAATTGCTTCGTCTGAGAGATTTCTTGTGAACGGTATGCGATGAAAGGCATAACGGGCGTAAACAGCAGCAGTCAGAGCCCCTGAACTGCCAAGTCCATATCCCTGCGGTATGGTGGATTCAAAAAATAATCCGCTGGCAAGATCCTTCTCAAATGCTTTCAGGTCGAGAACAGAATGGCAGGCAACGTTTTCCTTCAGGTTATTAAAATATTCTTTTAATTGTTGATTGGAACTGACAGCAAAATCATAATCGGTGTATTTCTCCTGCCCCAGGAAGCTGAGTTCGCCTTTGAAATGACCAAACGGCACCGAGAGGGCCATTGAGCCGCAGATAACACTGTACTCGCCAAAGAGCAAGAGTTTTGCATAGAATATTTCCTGTGGAAGTCTCATACCTCTTCCGGCAATTTTACGGGCCCCATACCGATTTCGTCGTCAATCCATTGACGGTTTTCACACAAAGGTTCAAGCTCAGAAGCAATGAACTGCATTACTTCCTTTCTGTTTCTCAGCGGATAAAGCAGATGGACATTGGGCCCGGCATCAATGGTAAATGCAACAGGAAGGGAAGTTTGCACCCTGAATTCCTTAATTTTTTTCAAAACGGAAATGGTTTCAGGTTGAAAGAGAAAAAAACCGGGTTCAGAACTCATCATCAGCGCATGCAAGGTGAGTGCCTCATTTTCGACAATCTCTGAGAACATATGTTCTTCCCCCTTGCTGAGGGCATTCAGCAATAGTTCCATACGTGCGCCGGCCTGCCTTATCCTTCCCTCGCCAAAATAATGGGTATGCATCAGTGCATGACCTGACGAACTGGAAATTTCCTTTGTGGCTGAACTGACGACCAGGATCGCATCGCCATATTCCATGAAAACCGGATGGATGTTGCTTAATGGCACGGCATATTCATCCGAGCTATTTTCCACCAGGGAAGTTTTGCCCCAAAGGCTGTATCCGCCATACACTGAACGGGCTGCGCTGCCTGAGCCCAGCCTGGCAAGAAAAGAAGCCGTTTGCAGGAAATCATGGTTCTCCGGAAGGTCGCCTGTTTCGGAAAGGATCGAAGTTATGCAAAGCGCCAAAGCACTCATTGATGATGCTGAAGATGCAATGCCTGCTGAATGAGGGAAAGAATTGAAGGTGTGAATGGAAAAAGCAAAGTGGCGCAGTGAAGAAAAAATATTTTCCAATGTATGAATAAAATCAATCGTTTTGGAAGCAAAAGACTCCGGGGCAGGCTGACCGTTGAAGTACAGAAGAATTTCCGACCGGGTTCGGTCTGAACGAACATCATATGCAACGGTACAGTGCGTGTATGACCTGCTGAGCGTCATGCTCAATGAAGGGGTTGAAGGGATCTGCCCCGGCTTTTTTCCCCAGTATTTAATGAGTGCAATATTGGCAGGACTTCGCCACGAAACCTTTCCAGAGTGAAATTGAGGTTTCATCATATTTAATATCTTTTAATATCTAAGGTATGATGGAACCCACATGTTTGATAAAATTTTTTTAAAGGTGTTTGTATTTGCAAAACATGTGGGCTTCATCCTGTTATTTATTCGTCATTGAGTACCAGTTCATTAAACGGAAAGACAGGTCCGGCATTCTTCTTTCGCATATAGGAGTGGAGGGAAAAAAAGTCCTCTTTCCAGGTTACCATTACAAAATCGCCCCCCCATGCTCCGAGCGATTTAATCTGTCCGTCAAAATCAGGGAACCTTTCCTCCTTAACCGGAGTCTTTCCCAGAATCTTTCCGATAAGCTGTTCATGAACGAGCATGCATTCTTCAAATTCGTTGAGATCCTGGGCTGAAACAAAGCGATCTGCAAGGCTGGCAATCTGATCCAGTACTGTCTGCGGAGCGGACAAAACAGATTCCAGGTGCATCTGCAGACTGCTCCGTGTATTAGCTTTGGAACCGGTATAAACAAAAAAAATCTGTTCTGCAAAAGATGGCCTGAACGAAACCAGCCGTGCGAGGGGTTTATTGCCACTGAGCCTGTATACAATCGGCCCGGAGGCTCTGGAACAAAAGATATCATAACCTGAACCATTAAAAACAGGTGCATTCAGCCGGAAGGGATCCACACCGGCCCAGAAGGCAATGTTGGAAATGAGGGTCGAACTGCTACCCAGCCCCCATTCAGGTTCAAAATCGGCCTCTGAAACGGCATGAAAAGAAGTTTCCTGGGTAAGAAATTCAGGATTCATCTGGCGGGCCAGATGCAATATTTTCAGAAGCCTTTCAGCAACTTCCTGGTCAGAGGTTTCGACAATTCGCAGCGGATTCATTTCCAACCTGCAGGTAAAGTGTAATTTTCCGTTAAAAAAAGACTCCCACAAAAGAGAATTTTTCACTGTTGCCGGACTAACAGTCAGTTTTTGTCCTTTTCTCAGAGGGACAGCCAGTGCCGGGACACCTTTCATCACCAGATATTCGCCGGTAATAAGAAATTTTCCGCGGGAGTAAAATTCTGGCATATTCAGCGCGATTTACGGAGGTTTTCGATAAAATCCCGAACAGCAGAGTATGAAATGGTGCGTTCCTGAAAATGCATTTCCGCTTTTTGTTTCTCTTCAGGAGATGCATTCAGTTTCAGAAGGATATTGTTCAGATGCATTTTCATATGGCCTTTCTGAATGCCGGTAGTAACGAGAGCCCGGATGGCAGAAAAATGACTGGCCAAACCGGTTGCGGCAGCAATTTGCATAAGTTCGCGGGCAGATGGATTTCCAAGCAGCCTGATAGAAAAAGCCGCCAATGGATGAAGGGAGGTTAGCCCTCCTGTAGTCCCTAAAGACAGTGGCAGAGAGAGGCTCACAACCAGTTGATCCTTTTCAATTCTGGCATTGGAAAGACTTTCGTATCGTCCGTTTCTTGAGGCCCAGGCATGCACCCCGGCTTCCACAGCTCTGAAATCATTGCCGGTGGCCAGCACAACTGCATCCACACCGTTCATAATTCCCTTGTTGTGAGTCACAGCCCGGTACACATCCTTTTTCGCAATATCGATAGCCAATACAAAGCGATCAGCAAAAGCGGCAGGAGAAAAGCCGGCAGAAACAGGTGCAAGAGCAGAAAAAGGAGCAGACATTTCCACCTCAACGACACAATCGGGGGTATAATTCGACAAAATTGCCATTACAATCTCAGGTTCGGGCCAATGAGGATAATGCTGTACAAAAAAATCTTTCATCACAAGTGCCATGCGTTCCAGCACGGAATTTATGAAATTGGCTCCCATGGCATCAGCTGTACCGAAAGTCACCAACAACTGATAATAATCAGGTTTAATTTCAGGATTTGTAACGATTTGAACAGACCGTATCCCTCCACCCCTTTGTTCCATTTTGCCGGTCAAATCAGAGGTTTTCTCCCGCAGAAACCTTTCCAGCAATGAATGTTTTTCATCTAGTTCATTCAGCTTACCGGGCCAAAGGAAGTGAATCTGTCCTGTTTTACTATCGGAAACAATACGTGCATGAAATCCTCCGTTTTTCGCCCAGAATCTGGCAGCATAAGCCGCAGCAGCAACAACGGAACTCTCTTCCGTCACCATAGGAACAATATATTCTTTTCCGTTGATTAAAAAATTGGGGGCTACGGCAAGAGGCAGATGATAATTGCTGATGGTATTTTCGGCTATTTCATCTATAATCTTCTGGACATCAGGGTTGCCATGCCGGAAACTCTTCAGCAGATTTTCCGTTTCAGGAAAATCAGGTATGAGGGATGCGATAATCCTCAGTTTTTCGTTTTGCGAAAGCCTTGAAAAACCTTCAAGCATTGATTTTTGTTATTATTTGTTGCGGGATGGAAGTGGACGGGGGCGGAGATACGCTTCAGCCAGGGCAAGTCCTTTCACCTGAGAGGTGATAAAATCATGCAAAGGTTCATAGCCTACCCGGGCAAATTGAAGCATGGCTGAAGCCTGACCATACACTGCAGGCAAAAGAGAATTTTTCACAAGGTAGTATCCGTCAAGGAAATTTCTTATTCCTCCTGAAATGATAAGGTGTTTTGTTCTGACACCGGAATCGGATTGCACGATCTGATTTACAAAGCTGAGCATGTCTGCGGCGGTATGTCCGATCAGAGCAAAAGGGGAAAAGAGTTCCCGGGCAGAATCACTTGCACGCTGTAATTCGAGCGATGCAAAATTGGTACCACCAAAAGCACCGAATTCGATTCCGGCAAGAGGGAGGTGAAGGAGTTGTCTGAGGCTTTCAGGACCCATACCCTGCCCTACTTCTTTGACAATAATCTGAAGGTTTGTTTTGTCAAGTACACGTTGAATTGTTTCAACCGGCGGAACTGATAGTCTGTCTCCTTCGGGTTGAAGCCATTCCTGCATAGGATTCACGTGAATAATGATTCCGTCAGCTTCCAGGCGTTTTACCAGTTCTGAAACCAGGTGCAGTTCTCGTTCTGCCGCAAGCTGTTCCAGCTGAGCTATACCCAGGTTAGCCCAGAGGGGCAGGTCGGGTCCAATCACCGGTCGCATGTTGAAGTCGTCGAAATATTGGTTGTCTCTGAGGATGATCCGACAGGAGCCAAGACCCATGCCCATACCGAAATCATGGCAGGCGCGGGCCAGGTTTGTATTGATTCCGCGCGCCAGTTGTGTTCCGCCCGTCATACTTGAAATCCAGATGGGAACACGAACCATCCGGCCAAGAAACTCGAAAGGTTTACTGTGCTCGGATGGATGAGCGGCTAACAAAGGTTCATAATAAAACCGCTGATCGGCGAGTATTGCTTCGGTGCGGGAACTGAAAGCAAGCTCAATATGGTCTTTTTTTCTGTCTTCCATAGGGAAGTATGTTGTTAAATTCAAATTCCTATTTGCCTGGAAATGACCAAACGGAGAATTTCGGAAGTACCCTCGCCGATTTCGAGGATACGCTGATCGCGGTAAAAACGTTCAATATCGTTTGATTTCATTAGGCCATATGCACCGTGGATCTGAACTGCTTCATTCACAACATATCTGGCAACCTCGGAACAGTAAAGTTTGGCCATAGCAGAGTTTTTCCCGAAGGGCTGACCATTGTCTTTAAGCCATACAGCATGGTAAAGAAGGTTGGCAGCTGCTTCGATGCGGGTGGCCATATCGGCCAGTTTAAAGGCTATAGCCTGAAAGCGAGCAATTGGCTTGCCAAACTGAACCCGCTTATTTGCATAATCGCGAGCCATTTCAAAAGCTCCTCTGGCAAGACCCAGGGCCACAGCACCAATCGTCAGACGTCCTGAATCGAGTGTCTGCAACATAATGTGGGAACCTTTGCCTCTTTCTCCCAGGAGGTTTTCGGCAGGAACCCGGCAGTTGTTAATGATAATATGGGCATTATCAACTGCCCTCCACATCATTTTGCCAGTGATTTTTTCCGGATGATATCCGGGGGTATCGCGATCAACAAGAATAACCGAAAGTTCTTTTTCTCCTTTTTCATCCGTACCTGTAACTACCTGAAGAGAAGCTCCGGCGGACAGAGAAGATGCTGCATTGGAAATGAACTTTTTGGATCCGTTCAGTTCCCAGTAACCGTTTTTCAATACAGCCGTTGTTTTGGTTGCACGGGAATCCGAGCCGGCATCTTCCTCAGTGAGGCCGAAAGCCCATACAAAATCTCCGGAACAAAGCTTCGGAAGATATTTCTTTTTCTGTTCGGGAGTCCCGAACTGATAAATAGGCCCGATGCCCAGGGAATTATGGGCCGCTACTGTTGCTGCCTGCGAAGAATCAACCCTGGCCAGTTCTTCCACTACCAGCACCAGGGAACGATAATCCATTCCGCGCCCACCGTATTCCTGCGGCAAAAAGATTCCAAACCAGCCATTTCTTCCCATTTTTCGGGTAAGTTCCACTGAGAACTCTTCCCGTTCATCAAGTCCGGCCGCCAGAGGGCGAATCTCCTTTTCGGCAAATTCTCTTACCTCCAGGCGAAGGCTTTCATGTGCATCATTAAAATATGGATACTTCATAATCTATTGATATTTAAACTTTCATGTATTATTTCCAATTTTTATCAATGGTTCATTTCTGCTCACCTGCATCCCTGCACTAACAAATATCTCCTCTATCTTTCCGGATGAGGTGGCATGAATCTGATTTTCCATTTTCATCGCTTCAAGTACCAGCAAAAGATCCCCTGGAGCAACTTCCTGATTTTCTTCCACAAAAATCCTGATTATTTTACCATGAAGTGGTGCGGTTACCAGTTCATTGCCATTCATACCCTCCTTGCCGGAAACCTGCTTCTCTTCGCGTTCGGTATTAACCGCGAAAGCAGTAGTAAGAGAAAAGCCATTCACCTGCATCCAGATCGGATGAGCCGCAGGATTGCTCATATAAACAGTGTACTGAACACCGCCGGTTGTTATATGAATTGTATGATCTGAAATGCTCCATGAAGGACTGAACGCTTTTCCGTTTATTTTGAATTCAATTCCACCTGAGCCAGAATATACAGAAACAGTTACATCCTCATTGAAAATCCTTAAACGAAAAACAGAATACAACCGTGGAATGAATTTTTCTGTTATCGTGTAATTTTTTTCTGTTTCTGAGAGAAAAAACCAGCCGAGAATCATTCCTGCGGCAACAACTTCTATTGGTGGCGGCGAAGGAGGCTTAACCGAATGAATGATTTCAGAAGTATATCGTTCACAAAAATCCGTGTGGAAGGACCCGTTTTTAAAATCGGGATGATTAATTATGCCAGCGAGGTACGAAATGTTGTGCTGTATACCCAGAATGATAAAATCATTGAGCCCGGCATTCAGACGTTGTAATGCCTGTTCGCGGCTGATGTCATGAACAATTACTTTGGCAATCAGTGCATCATAGGAAGGAGAAAGTTCTGATGGCCGGTCAAGGGAGGAATCAATGCGCATTCCACGAACATTGGGTTCTTTATAAAAGGCAATATAACCGGGTGAAGGGAGAAAACCTTCAGCAGGATCCTCAGCATATATTCTTGCCTCGATAGCATGACCCCTGGTGGAAATATCATTCTGGGAAAAGGGAAGATGACCTGTTTCGGCAATATAGATCTGAGCCTCAACGATATCAGCTCCGGTAATAGCTTCAGTAACAGGATGTTCAACCTGAATGCGTGTATTCATTTCGAGGAAAAAGAACTGCCCGTTATCAGAATAAAGGAACTCGATGGTACCAGCACTTCTGTACTTGGCAGCGGATGCGAGTGTAACAGCGGCATGACAGATTTTCGCCCGCACATCAGGAGTAATGGAAGGCGAAGGCGATTCCTCGATAAGTTTCTGATGACGTCGTTGAATGCTGCATTCACGTTCCCCGAGGTGTACAACATTTCCTTTTCCGTCACCTAAAATCTGAACCTCTATATGTTTTGCCTCCGGAAGAAATTGTTCAAGATACACGGTAGGATCTTTGAAGTAGGCATAAGCTTCACGGGAAGCTGCCTGAACAGCATCATGGAGGATATCAGGGTCCGCAACAATCCGCATACCCTTTCCTCCCCCTCCTGCTGCAGCCTTAATCATAACAGGAAAGGGAATATCCAGGGCCTTGCGGGGTAATTCGTCGGGCTTTCCCTGAACGGAACGGAGCACGGGAATACCCAGTTTTTCAGCCATTTCCCTGGCCGTCAGCTTATTTCCCATAGTCTGTATCGTTCCGGAAGTGGGTCCGATGAAAAGGACACCTTTTTGTTCACATAAATCTGCAAACAAAGCATTTTCTGATAGAAAACCATAGCCGGGGTGCACTGCATCGCAATGCAAATCCAGCGCAATTTGTACCAGCTTCTCCCAATTGAGATATGTTTCGAAGAGATTGGAACCTTCCAGAATCACTTTTTCATCGGCCATGCGCACATGCAATGCATCGGCTTCATCACGGGAAGCAACAGCAACTGAAACAATTCCCAACTTACGAAGGGTACGGGCAATGCGCACAGCAATTTCCCCCCTGTTAGCAATTAATACTTTCCGGATATTATGGAGAGAATTCATTACGGCTGATTTTTTTGTTTCCGATTCCGGCCTTTCTTTCCTTTAGCAGCAAGAAATGACCTGATCGATTCCCGGGCTTCCTTTGAAAACAGCATATCGGCAAAGATTCCGGTGGTATATTCTCTGGCTGCTCCCAGCCAGGTAATGCGCGATGAGGTAAATATCATTTTTTTACATTCTTCAAGAGCCTTCTGTTTATTTGAAACCAGGGCCTGAAGATACAGGTTGACCTGCTGTTGCAATTGATCTGCCGGAAGGACAAAGGAGGCCAGGCCGTAATCGAGAGCTTCATGTGCGTCAAACTCGCGGGCAGAGAGCATCAGTTCACGGGCTCTTCCTGATGAGATTTTCTTCAGTACAAACGAGGAGATAACAGCAGGCACCATGCCGATTTTAACTTCACTGAAGCAGAGACGGCAGTTTTCGGTAAGGAAGGTTATATCGGCCGCGGCCAGCAATCCTATGCCTCCTCCGTAAACACTGCCATGCGCAGTTACGACAACCGGAAAAGGGGACTTTTCAATCAAATCAAGAAGGTCAAACAGCAAACGTGCATATTGCAGGCCTTCTTCCCTGTTACCTGATTCTGACAAGTCAGTAAGATCTGCTCCGGCACAAAAAATATCCCCTTCATGATCAATGACCAATGCACGTGTGGCAGTATCGTCCTGGACATCCATCACTGCTTCGGTCATTTCGGAGATCATAAGCCGGCTGAGGGCATTTCTCACCTCCGGCCTGCTGAGGATAAGTCGGCTTATTCCGCTATCTTCTCTGGTTAACCTGACAGTTTTGTATGGGAATGCCATAGTGTTTTTCATTTAAACTACATTCGGTATATACCCTGGGATGGTTGATCCCATAAACGATGCAACGACATACGTATGCCGAAAGCGAGATACTGCCTGGTGAATACGGGGTCAATGATTCCGTCATCCCAGAGCCTGGAAGTAGAAAACCAGGCAGAATTCTCTTTCTGGTAACGGCTGCGAATTTCCTCTTCCATTTTTTTCTTTTCTTCTGAAGACAGAACCAATCCCCTGGCCCGCATCTGATCTTCCTTTACCATAGTAAGAACCTTAGCAGCCTGTTCCCCGCCCATAACTCCGATTTCGGAATTGGGCCACATGAAGAGCAATTCAGGCTCAAATGCCCGTCCGGCCATAGCATAATTTCCGGCTCCATACGACCGGCCGATGACCACAGTAAATTTGGGAACATTGGCTGTTGCAACGGCATGCACCATTTTGGCTCCGTCCTTGGCAATGCCAGCCTGTTCAAATTCTTTTCCGACAATAAAGCCGGCAATATTCTGCAGGAATATCAGCGGTATAAATCGTTTCTTGCAGAGTTCTATAAAGTGGGTTCCTTTGAGGGCCGAATCGGAAAAAAGAATTCCGTTGTTGGCGATAATTCCAACTGGATAGCCCATAATTCGGGCAAAGCCGGTAACTATGCTGGTGCCATACCTGGCTTTGAATTCATGAAAACGGCTCCCATCAACAATCCTTGCTATAACTTCATAAGGATCAAAGGCCTTCCGGAGGTCAGACGGAATTACACCATAAAGTTCGGAAGGATCATAAGCAGGTTCTTCGGGTGCAGCCTGATCAAGGCTCTGCTGTGCACCGGCATTTCTGTTGGCCAGAATATCCCTGCAAAGGTCTAGTGCCTGTATTTCATTTTCCGCCATGTAATCGGCAACACCTGACCGGGCAGTGTGAACGTCAGCTCCTCCCAATTCTTCGGCGGTAACATCCTCGCCGGTTGCAGCTTTTACCAATGGCGGACCACCAAGAAAAACGGCAGCCTGATTGCGCACCATAATTGTTTCATCGCACATAGCAGGCACATAGGCGCCTCCGGCTGTACTCGAACCCATTACTACGGCAATCTGAGGGATGCCCAAAGCCGACATGCGTGCCTGATTGTAAAATATCCGGCCGAAATGATCTCTGTCAGGAAAGACCCGAGCCTGTTCCGGAAGAAATACACCCCCTGAATCAACAAGATATACACAGGGCAGATGATTGTTCATGGCAATTTCTTGCGCACGAATATGCTTCCTGATGGTCTCCGGTATATAGGTTCCCCCTTTGACGGTTGCATCATTGGCTACAATTACCGTCTCCCTACCGTGCACCAGGCCGATACCTGTTACTATACCCGCTGAAGGAAAGTCGTTGTTATACTGATCCCAGGCTGCAAAAGGAGATAGCTCAAGAAAAAAACTCCCCCTGTCAATCAAACGTTCAATACGTTCCCGGGGTAAAAGTTTTCCCCGGCTGATATGACGCCGAACAGATTCTTCCTGGCTTCTGTCAAATACCTTAGCAAGCCTTTGTTTAAAAATCTCAAGGTGCTGCAAAAATGCCTGCCTGTTGTTTAAGTATTCATCCGATCTGATATTCAGTTTGGAATGTATTTTATCCACTGCACAAAAGCTTATATGTGTTCCTAATAACAATGCATATTCCTGTTTTGTTTATCAAAACAGAATTTTTGTTTACTTTTCATTGATAAACAATAAACAAAATTCACATGATTTATAAGGAAATTTAAGAAAAATATTCATTTTTTCAGGTAAATCCCTTTTTTTTGTTTTGGTCAACAAGAGAACCAAATAATACCACGTTTCTATACCCAGAGGGAAGTCATGGAAGGCAAATTCAGCAATTACCGGTACGTAATTCTTCTTTTACTGTTTCCTAATTTATTTCAGAATTTTGAGGCTTTTGCGCAAAAAGACAGCCTGGGTAATCCATTTTTCATTGGCATAAAAGCTGATTATGGATTTATTATTCCCCATTCTGAGTCGATCCGGAGCATATCTTATTCCCGCCCCAGAGGATTCGCCATCGATGCTGGCTGGCTGCTATTGGGGCAGAGAGCATGGGATTACTGCTATTGTTATCCTGAAAGTGGAATCAGTTTTTCGTTCACTGATTTTAACAATCCTGAAATTCTGGGTCGCTCAAAGATTTACGGATTGGCTATTTCATAACAAGGCATCATGGGAGATGAACACATGCTGATGAAACCCACATGCTTTGCAAACACAAACACAGCGGTAATAGAATCACCAACAGGTGGTTTCCATCACACCATAATAAATCAATTTTATTATGACGAAAAGGTATATGTATATTGATGAAAGTCAAGAAATTGCCGAAATCCAATCGATAAAAGCTGACCAGAATGACTTTACTTTAAATTGCAGGTAATAAATTACCTTTGTCAACTTTCAGAAGATGTTACATACCGGAAAAATGAATCATATGGGCATTCCTGAGAATCTGATCATGGTGATCTTCGGGGCTTCGGGTGATCTGACCATCCGCAAACTGCTGCCGGCATTATTTGAGTTGTACTGTCGGGATATGTTGCCTGAAGGATTTGGAATACTTGGCACAGGCCGTACCCAACTGGATGATCACAGTTTCAGGGAAAAAGCCATGGAAGGTCCTTTGCGCGAAAAAACTGATGTTCCGGAATGCAGGGGTAAGATGGATACCTTTCTTCAGCACCTTTATTATCTATCCATCGATCCGCTGAATGAAACCGAATATGTATTGCTGAGGGAGCGATTACTGGATCTCGATTTCCGTTACAACGTTTCGGGGAACTATATTTTCTACCTTGCCACTCCTCCTGAACTGTATCATGTAATTCCGGGAAATTTAGCATCCCAGAGGCTCAATCAATCGCCCGGAAATTCAGCAGAACGAAAGATTGTTATCGAAAAGCCTTTTGGGATGGATCTGGCCTCGGCCAGGGAGTTGAATGCGTATCTCCGACAATTTTTCGACGAAAAACAGATTTACAGGATTGATCACTATCTGGGAAAAGAAACTGTTCAGAACCTGTTGGTTACAAGATTCTCCAATGGCATATTTGAGCCGCTCTGGAACCGCAATTTTATTGATAAGGTCGAAGTAACAGCGGCGGAGAATCTGGGTGTGGAAAACCGTGGCAGATACTATGACAAAGCCGGAGCTTTGCGGGATATGGTTCAGAATCATCTGTTACAGCTCACCGGAATCATTGCCATGGAGCCCCCCTCATCGATGGATGCGGAAGCGATCCGATCGGAAATTGCCAAAGTCTTCAACTCTATTAAACGATACACGGAAGAAGAAATTGAAAAGAACGTCATTCGCGGGCAATACGTCAGTTCCTTTATCCGTGGAAATCCCGTAAAGGGGTATCGCGAAGAACCGCATGTAGATCCCAACTCCCGCACTGAGACATTTGTAGCGCTTAAGATGTACATTGATAACTGGCGCTGGGCCGGTGTCCCCTTTTATATACGCACCGGAAAAAGAATGCCTACCCGTGTAACCGAAGCAGTCATTTACTTCCGGTCAGCGCCTCTGGCCTTGTTCACCGGAGAAGAGGAGAATATGGTCCTGCGGCACAACCAGCTGATACTGCGCATTCAACCTGACGAAGGAATCCTGGTCAGGTTCGGGATGAAAGTCCCGGGAGCTGGTTTCAGGGTAAAGGAAGTTAATATGGATTTTCATTACAGGGATCTGGCCGACATCCGGCTCCCCGATGCCTATGAACGGCTTCTGTATGACTGCATGATGGGCGATCCTACCCTTTACACACGAGGAGATACGCTGGAAGCAGCCTGGAAATTTATTGATCCCATCCTTGCATTCTGGAACGATAACCGGGATGCAAAACTTTACGGTTATCCGGCGGGCACGTGGGGGCCCGAAGAGGTAAACAGCCTTTTCAACTCCCCCGGAGAATCCTGGCGATACCCATGCCGGAATCTTTCTGACAGCGATAATTACTGTGAACTATAATACGGAATCATTATGAAAGTTTCAACCCCCTTTGGTGAATTCAGGGTTCATAAAAATCAAAATGAACTGGCATTTGAATTCGCCCGTTTTTTTCAGGATCTGAGCGCTTCTGTCATTGCCAGAAAAGACGTAATGAACATTGCCCTGGCAGGAGGGAATACGCCCAAAACAGCATATGGTGTATTGAGCGATTTTTACCGGAACAAAATTGAATGGAACAAAATACATTTCTTCTGGAGCGATGAACGGTGTGTAACTCCTGATCATCCGGAATCCAATTATCTGATGGCAAAGGTTTATCTTCTTGATCAGCTTCCCATTCCTGAAGGCAATGTGCACAGGGTTTTCGGTGAACAGGACCCGGTGGCAGAAGCCGTACGGTATGGCAATCTGATACAACGTCTTGTGCCGCAGGTTTCCGGAGTTCCCATCTTCGATCTGATCATGCTGGGAATGGGCGAGGATGGCCATGTAGCATCTATTTTCCCGGATCAGATTTCCTTGTTTGATCATGCATCCCTTTGCGCTGTTGCAGTTCATCCATCTACAGGCCAGAGGAGAATTACCATGACGGGGAAACTGCTGAAGAATGCACGCAATATAACAATTATGGCAACGGGAAAAACAAAAGAAGGGGTTCTGAACGATCTGCTCAACAATCCTGACAAGGCCCCCCTTTATCCCGTATCCCGGCTTCGTGAAGGAAAAGGGAAAATCACCTGGTTTGTTGACCAGGAAATTTTCCCGGCATCTCTTCTGAACACAACACACTGATTTTCCGAAAAGGAAGCCTTTCTTATTTCGTATCTTTGCGCCGGTTTTTGCATGGTATCATGAAGAAAAAAGTCATTGTCGGACTCTCAGGCGGGGTTGATTCAAGTGTTGCGGCACTGCTTCTGAAACAGGAAGGGTACGATGTAACCGGTCTGTTCATGATCAACTGGAAAGATACCACCGGCACCCTGGCAGGCGATTGTCCGTGGAAAGACGACCTTTTGTTTGCCGAAATGGTGGCGCGCAGGCTGGAAATTCCTTTTCTCACGGTTGATTTTAGTGATAGATACAGGGAAAGGGTTGTGGATTATATGTTCACTGAATATTCAGCCGGCCGCACCCCTAATCCGGATGTACTGTGCAACCGTGAAATCAAATTTGACCTGTTTCTGCAGAAAGCCCTCGAAGAAGGAGCCGACTATATTGCCACAGGCCATTACTGCCGGAGGGAACCTTTGGCGGAAAATCCGCAGATAGTGCGGCTGCTTGCAGGTATTGACAAAAACAAGGATCAGAGTTATTTTTTGTGTCAGCTTCATCAGGAACAGCTTGCCCGTTCCCTGTTTCCTCTGGGAAACCTGACCAAGCCAATGGTACGGGAGATGGCGCGGACGCACAAATTGCCCACAGCCGAACGAAAAGATTCCCAGGGCATTTGTTTTATAGGGAAAGTTGATCTGCCTGCCTTTCTTCAGCAGAAACTGGAGCCCAGAGAGGGAAATATCATTGAAATACCGGCCAATGCGCCTGTATATAGTGAAAATGAAAATCAGGAAGACCCCGAAGTTCTGGTGGCTCCCTATCGTTATGCACCTGAGATGGGGAAAATTGCCGGAAAACACAGGGGGGCATGGTTTTATACCATTGGTCAGAACAAAGGCCTTAATATCGGTGGCCGGCCTAAGCCCTCGTTCGTTATTGCTACCGATCCTGTCAATAACATAATCTATACGGGAGTCGGCGATGATCATCCCGGATTGTACCGCAAAGGACTCCGGATAGCACCCCGTGATATCCACTGGGTTCGCCCTGACCTTATGCCTGAACAACCCTGTACCCGGGATTATCTGGTGCGCATCCGATACCGCCAGCCATTGCAGGAAGCCAGGATTGTATTCAGATCATCAGGAGCTTACATTCTCTTCAGGGAAAAACAAAGGGGAATAACACCCGGTCAGTTTGCGGCCTGGTACGACGGTGAGGAAGTTATCGGATCAGGAGCAATCGCTGAATGATTTTATTCTTAAAAATGGCTTGAAAACAAAACAGGAGGGCAGTATGTTGCCCTCCTGCAAACATCATTAATAATTAGGTTGGCTTAGCTGTAGCTAGTGCCTGGTTATAGTAAATACAAATAATTAAGCTCTTACCCTAAATGGTGATTTGTATTTCATCCACATTGCGCCTTAAAACTGCGCAATGTGCCGCAAGGGCCGCTTCCACTCCGTTTCAGCGGGATTTGCCCGGATGCCATCCCCTAAGGCCAGCCCACTGCGCATCAGTCCGCTTGCTCTCCTGATGCGCAATCCGGGCTTAACCGGCCGCTTCCACTCCGTTCCAGCGGGATTTGCCCGGATGCCATCCCATAAGGCCAGCCCACTGCGCATCAGTCCGCTTGCCCTCCTGATGCGCAATCCGGGCTTAACCGGCCGCTTCCACTGCGTTTCAGCGGGATTTGCCCGGATGCCATCCCATAAGGCCAGCCCACTGCGCATCAGTTCCCTTTCGCTCCTGATGCGCAATCCGGGCTTAATCAGCCGCTTCCACTGCGTTTCAGCGGGATTTGCCCGGATGCCATCCCCTAAGGCCGGCCCACTGCGCATCAGTCCGCTTGCTCTCCTGATGCGCAATCCGGGCTTAACCGGCCGCTTCCACTGCGTTTCAGCGGGATTTGCCCGGATGCCTGCGCGCAAAGCCTCCGCACTGCGCATCAGTTCCCTTTCGCTCCTGATGCGCAATCCGGGCTTAACCGGCCGCTTCCACTGCGTTTCAGCGGGATTTGCCCGGATGCCATCCCATAAGGCCAGCCCACTGCGCATCAGTCCGCTTGCTCTCCTGATGCGCAATCCGGGCTTAATCCACATTGCGCATGAAAAACTGCGCAAAGTGAAGCAAGGGCAACGGGGAGGGTTGGCAAAGTATTAAGGTTCCAGAGTTCCAGAGTTCCAGAGTTTCAGGGATTTTCGATTTCCAATTTCACATTTCCCATTAACGTGTCCTGGTTTTAATATCGTGATCAAGGACAGGAAATTGGAAATAGGAAATTTTCGGGGATTTTTGATTTGTGACTTGAGATTTTTAAGTGCAGGATAAACAATAGCCTAAAGCGAATGGCAAACAATCAAAAGCAATCATCAGGATCCGGGGAAATTGGGGAATAGTTACGGCCTGATTTATCCTACCCTGTGCCAGTCGAGAATCCAGGCAGCTATTTTCTTTTCGTGCATGAATACGTAACCGTGGTTTTTGTAATGTGTTTCGCTGACCATTTCCAGGTTTTCAACGCCTGAAAAAACTGAATCGGAAGCCTGGTAAAGCAAAAAAATATACTCATTCATATACATGATTCTGCCATCCATCTGAATTCCGCATATCAGCGCCGTCTGCCACCGTGCATCATCTTTTTTAACTTCGGGAATAATTTTGAATTTGTGTCTTACCATCATTGAATTGCCCGAAATAGCCGAAAACTTTATTTCAGCAATCAGTTCACTTCTCTCCTTCCTGATGCGGGATTCACCCTCAATGGTAAAAATTTCCCCGTCAGCACCCGTATAGTAGCCTATTGATTTCCATATTCCCTCGCAGGAAAGAAATGTGTGCCGGTTTTCAGTCAATTTTACCATCCGGGTTTTGCCGTTTCCTGAAAATATTTTTTCTGCCAAATGCCGAACAAATCAAATCCGATATCTGTTTTTTACAAACCGTTACTGATTGTTCCGGCATCTTGTGTAAATTTCATTCAAATGTACAAAGCTTTTGCATTGACAAACAGGTTAATAAATAAATTAATCCAACAGGTTGAAAAAGATATGAACAACAGGTATTGATTTTATGATTACATTTGCAATTCACGTCAGTTAACCATTTAATTGTCTTTATTATGATACATTACAAAGAACTTGGACTCGTCAATTCACGGGAATTGTTCAAAAAAGCCATGGCCGGCGGATATGCCATTCCGGCTTTTAATTTCAACAACATGGAACAGCTTCAGGCTATTATATCCGCCTGTGTTGAAACCAAATCGCCTGTTATTCTGCAGGTTTCAAAAGGAGCACGGCAGTATGCCAACCAGACCCTGTTGCGGTACATGGCCCAGGGTGCTGTAGAATATGCAAAAGAACTGGGGTTTGCTGTTCCGATTGTACTGCACCTCGATCATGGCGATTCGTTTGAATTATGCAAATCGTGCATTGAAACCGGTTTCTCTTCGGTGATGATTGACGGCAGCCATCTGCCTTACGAGGAGAATGTTAAACTGACCCGTCAGGTTGTTGAATTTGCTCATAAGCATGATGTTACCGTTGAAGGGGAACTTGGTGTGCTGGCCGGTATTGAAGATGAAGTTTCTTCGGAACATACCCATTACACCAAACCGGAAGAAGTAGAAGATTTTGTAAGCAAAACCGGAGTCGATTCGCTTGCTATATCCATCGGAACTTCGCATGGTGCTTACAAATTCAAACTGAAGCCCGGAGAAACGGTACCCCCGCTCAGGTTTGACATCCTCGAAGAAGTGGAAAAGAGAATCCCCGGATTCCCGATTGTTTTACACGGAGCTTCTTCTGTTCCCCAGGATATTGTTGACATTATCAACAAATACGGAGGGAAACTTGAAAACACTGCAGGAGTTCCTGAAGATCAGCTGCGCAGGGCTGCCGCTTCAGCAGTCTGCAAGATCAACATCGATTCCGACGGTCGTCTTGCCATGACAGCAGCCATCCGCAAGGTATTTGCCGAAAAACCTGATGAATTTGATCCCCGTAAGTATCTTGGTCCGGCACGTGAAGCATTGAAAGAACTTTACAAGCACAAAATCGTACATGTTCTTGGAAGTGCCAACAAGGGGTAATTTTTTTAAATCACTTGCAAAGAATCCGGTGCAACCCACCGGATTTTTTGTTTCTGTTTTCCAGGATCAGTTAAGATCAGTGTTTTCGCTCAGTCCGTTTTTCTTTGTGCGGCGGTCGCCCATCAGAACGCGGATAAAAAAGTAGGCCGTAAAACCAAAAACCAGCAGCCAGACTGAGAGCATCATTATCAGGGCAGAGGTATTCATAGACTATTGTATTTTATCTTGTTTCTCCTCCAGGCAAAGAAAACGAGAACAGCAATTCCAATAAAGACTGATAACAGCAGAATCCTTGCCATATCAATATAGAATACCCGGTTGATGATTCTGCCTTCGACAAGAGGGGTACCGGCAGTAACCCGGTCTCCTTTATTTACCAGCAAACGCTGATTTCTGCCAACGCGGTAATCCAGCGACTTTACTCCCGATTCAAGCCGAAGGTAAGTACCACCGTCCTTTTTAAGAATATCTGTTATTGTTCCGTCAAATTCAGCATAGTAAAATTTGTTGAAATACTCCTTGTTTGGCCCGATACCCTGATGGCGCAACTGGGCAATAATACTTTCGTTATGGAGGGGCCATCCTTTCAGACTAAGCAGCGACCAATCGTCATTGGCTGGTCGGATAAGGGAAGCAACAAAAACCACGATCAGAAGAACCGGTGTAACATATTTCAGCACATATTTGAAGAAAACCGGAACGCGGATATCTGATCCCCGGGTAATTTCTTCCCAACCTTTATCAAGTCCAAAAAACCAGGCAAAAAGGATGGACTCGAACATAGCGAAGACAAACAAAGAAACCGTTCCTGACCAGTAGTCGTACTCATCGAATACCCCCTGCTTGAAAAACAGAACAGTTGGCATTCCCAGAATAAAGATCAGAATTCCAAAACCCAGGGCAGCTGATTCGCGTTTCCATCCGAATTCATCGCGCAGAAAGCTCACAACAGGTGTTCCCATGGCAAGGGAAGAGGTAATGCCTGCAAAAAAAAGCAGTCCGAAGAAAGCAACCCCGGCAAGGGCAGCCATTACAGGACCCCAGTTTTCGAAAAGGAAAGGCATGGTGCGGAAACCCAGTCCCAATCCGCCCAAACCAGTAAGTTCCACAACCTTGTCAACGCCGAAATATCCGATTGCAATGGGTATAATGATAGAGCCTCCCAGGATGACTTCCACAAATTCGTTCATAAAGCCGGCTGAAAAGGCATTGGTAGCAATATCTTCGTTCTTCTTAAGATAGGAAGCATAACACTGGATAGAGCCCATACCAACGGAGAGTGTAAAAAAGATCTGTCCTGCTGCTGCCAGCCAAACCTTTGGGTTGGTGAGCGAATCGAAATGGGGTGTCCACAGGAAGTTCAATCCGGTTATTCCATCATTGACCGCGCCCTGCTGACCGGCTTTCATGGAAATACCCTTTATGGCAAGGAATATTCCAAAAACTATCAACAGTGGAACGCCAATTTTTGAAGCCTTTTCAACACCGCCACTCAGTCCTCTGCTGAGAATCCATGTATTCAAGGCCAGGCAGAGAATGAAAAAGAGCAGTGCTTCAAACGGGATTCCGGTGGTAGAGATGTTCAGGTCGAGGTAATCATTAAAAAACTCAGCCACCCGGTTTTGCGTCATTCCATGAAACGTACCTGCAACCGAATGGTAAACATACGACATGGTCCAGCTCTCCATGTAACAATAATAGGAAGCTATGGCCACATTGCTGAAAATACCAAAAACCCCTATGTACATCCAGACCGCACGGTTGTTCATTCTGCGGAGGATGAAGGGAGTGGAATGATGCCCGAACTGACCTCCGAACCTGCCTGCCGACCATTCAATCAGCAAAAGAGGAAAACCGAGCAGCACCAGGCATACCAGATACGGAATAATAAAGGCTCCGCCTCCGTTCTGTACAGCCTGAACCGGAAACCGGAGGAAGTTGCCGAAACCGACGGCATTGCCTGCCATGGCCAGTACCAGGCCAACACGGGATCCCCATGATTCTGCCTTTTTCAGTGAAAAATCATGCTGTAAGTGTTTCTCCATGGTTGCAATTAAAAAGTCAGACTATTTCTTCTGCTTGATTACTTTAATCACAGTATAAAACTTGTTGTCGAGAAAAACCCTTATAAAATACATTCCCGGAGGTAAGGTGGCCCCGTTGAAACGCAACAAGGCCAGGCCCTGATCAGCCGTGGTATTGCCCACAGAGAGCATCTGACGCCCGGTAATATCAACCACCTGAACGGTGGCAAATACTCGTTTTTCAGGCCGCAGAACAACGCTGAATTCATCAGTAAACGGATTGGGATAGACGTCAATCTCTGGAATAGTGATTACAGAAGTATCATCCGAAGAAGTGCCGCACGTGCCAGGGAGATTATTATCCATCCATCTTGCCCTGTCGGCAATAAATTCTTTCATGTAGACAATTTCACCTGAGTAGGTATTTCCCACATAGTAATTGGGCCAGACCCACTGGCCAAGAACCGGATATTTCTCAAAATTTCTGATTCTGGCCTCAGAAGTCAGCTCGCTGAAACGGTCGATTACTGCATAAATGCTATCGGTATGCAGAAAACGTTTCCTCAACTCCTCCCAGCGACACCTTGCTGCTGAGGTAAATTTGCTATCGAGCAGAAACCGGGACCACCAAAAGGGAACCGGAAAATAGTCGCCGGGATCAATGGAATTGATGACCCAGCCATATGTTTCCCATCCGTGGTAGTAGTTCGCGTTTCCAAAAGTAAGATCATTATCCCAGGTCGGCCCCATTACCAGCTTTCCTCCCTTGCTGTCCTTGTCTTTGTGAACATAGGCACTGATGCGGTATGCATCCACATTTTTGGTCAGCTCGCTGAAAAGGAAATAATCTACAAACGACTGCAGATCAATATACCGGTAATAGCCAGTTACTGCATTATTCCAGTCAGGCGATTTAAGAGCCGTTTCAAAAGAGGTTATATAATTCCGGATATAGTCTTTTTGTACCTGTAAAATCTTATAATATTTCGGATAGTGCCACAAAAAACTGACCTGCTTACCAGTTGGAGCAAGGTAAGGAGAAGTCCAGGCATATTCGTAGCCTTCCCCTTTGTCAATTTTAACAATATATCCGCCGGTGAGGTCATCTCCCTGAATATCCGTTGAATCAAGTTTGGCAATATTGACACGATTCTTATCGCGGCGGATTTTCTCGATGAGCACAAACAAACCAATGTATTCGCCGTTCAGCACTACCTCACAGAAAGCAGTACGGGGAGCATACCGCCCGAACCGGCGGGCAAGATCATAACATAAGGCGTTGCGCATCAAGGTCTTGTCATTGTATGGACCATACAAGTCCCAATCATTTCCCGGAGGCATTCCCAGCAAGGGTGCGTCAATTTCTTTTTCTGAAGCATCAATCAGTTCAATGTTATAGCTTTTCTTTGGCCAGTCAAAATAATAGGATGATTGCCCGTGGTATTCAATATGGATAGGTCCGTTGTATGAATACTGTGTATCCAGCAAGGAATTACGACCTGACGGATTGTCAACAATCTTCATGGCGGCAACAATGTCTCTGTCTTTAGCAATTGTCTGGCCATTGGTGTTAATAATGATTATGGGCAGATTGCTGGAAAAGTTTTGATCAGGAGGAGGTGAAAACCAGGATGGAGGAGTACGGAAAAAAACGGAAGTATTGGCAATTCCGAAAGAAAGAAAAGGAATGAGGCTTAAATCGGAAGAAGTTAATCCTGCATTATGCACTTCGATGGCCAGGGTATTTTCTCCCTGAACCAGGATAGTGCTCAACCGGTCGGCTGAAATGTAAAAAGGTTCGGGAGTTCCACCCTGATACATCTGGGCTTCATGATCAGGGGAAGCCGGAGTATCCCACTGTATGCTTCCGGAAAGATTTGATGAGCGGGCTATTTCAACTCCGTTCAGCCAGGCAATAAAACCATCGTCATAATCGACATGCAAAAGGGCTGAAAGGATTGCATTTTTGGAAGGTACCTGAAAAACTTTTCTTACTGAGACAGAAATACAGGCATCAACCAGGGTAGTATCGTCATTGTCTCCGTACCCGAAACCTCCTCTGCCTTTTGCCCAGCCGGAATCATCAAACCCGGGCTGAAACCATCCTGAAGGCGGCATGGAAGTATTCACCCTGTAAGTAAAAGTATCGTCTGCAAAAACTGCCGTTTCCCAGTGGTTAACCGTCTGGCCCGCCAGGCTTCCTGCCAGGAAAAACAGAGAGAAAAATAACAGAAAATGTTTCCGGATCATCGTCTTTATCATTCAACAGGAAAGAAAAGTTAATATTCAAAGGCTTTCCTGTTTTATACGTATTCACATCCTATTCCTGTTACAAATAAAACAAAAAAGATTAATATTATTTTAACCTGATCATGGCATGAGAAAAATTCTTATGCAACATTTCCGGATGAAAAGACCAACCTGCTGTTCCGATATGCCAGAAGCAGAAGGTGAAAACGGCTGGACCATTTTTCCATGTCGCATACCAGAACAGGGCTTTGCAATTCCCTGTTGAAAAGATTGATTCCCGTCCGGTCGGTGTATTGCTCATAATGATCAAGGCATACAAAAACAGGGGAAAGCAGCAGATGCGTATAACGCGCAAATTGCTGAATCCTTTCGCCAGGAAAAGGCATTTCGGTGCATTGGGTGAACCAGTGTTTTTCCGTTTCGAGGAAAAACCTCCCGGCTTCCTCTGCATTCTGAAACAGGCAGGCACCGGTTGCCCTTCCATCGACGCGGTCGTACGTAAGGTCAAACAGATCATCCATCAGCTGGGCAAGAAACCCGAGTGACAGGGCGACCTGGTATTCTTCCCGGGTCACCGGATTGTCAAGCATGGTGCGGATAAGAACAGCGGCCAGCCCTCCTTTTTCTCTCGTAAGGGATTCGATATCGGAAGCTGATGCAGGCCAGAGAAGGTTTCTGCTTTTCTCCTGCGCCCGCATAAGCTGAAGAACAAGATGTCTGAAAGAGGCCTGCGACGGTTGCAGGGATTTGTATAAGCAGAGGAGAACATCCCTGAAACATTGCAGCAAAGTGTTGTCAGATTCCGTTTCGTTTCCACCGGGGTCCAGCACCAATGATTCAATCAGTTCAGGATACAGATGATAGGCATCGTATAAGTCATCAAAGAGAGGAGCAACAATGCTCAGCAGAGCCAAACGTTCCTTTTCGGTTCCGGTAAGGGGTTTGTTCCGGAGAACAGCCCAGGCGCTTCCATAGAGAAAAAGAGAATACAGGTATTGTTTTCTGCGGTTGCCCTGCAGATAATTCTGTGCAGCATTCTGACATGCTTCGGCAGGAAGAGGATGGCGGAACGACAGGTATTGCCTGCTCCGGTAAATGGTGCTCAGAGCTTTCAGTGAATACCTCAGATACGGCACCATAGAATGGAAATTACAGGGGTTTTTCGGGAGCCGGTAAAAAACCATCCTCAATAAGCGAAATCACTCCCAACAGTCCGCCCCAATGGTAGAACCAGTCACTGCTTGTTACATCGTTTCCCTGTCCGGTAACCGAATTGTAGTTTTCATAGACCTGTCGTTTTTCTCTCCATCCTTTCAGCAAAAGGTCTGCGGATTTTTGGCTCAGATCATGCCTTACGACAGGCAGATCATAGTTCCTCAGTCCGAGATATACCAGAAAATTCATGGGTGCCCAGATGCGTCCCCGCCAGTAGTTGTTGTCATAAAAAGCAGGATCGTTTCTGGCAATCGAAGGAAGAATATAGGTTCCCCAGAATTCATCGGGGTTATAAAAATGCTCCCTGATCATTCTTTCTGCCCTTTTCTGATCCGGAATGCGTGCAATTAGGGGATAAAAATGGGTGGGAGAAAGTCGTCGTGTAAAGGAGCCGCTGTCAAGGCGCATATTCAGGTAAAGTCCCGTCTGCTCATCCCAAAGTTTTTCCATATTTCTGCGGAAAAAGGCGGCACGTTCCGTAAGTTCCTGTGCGTCCTTTTTGCGGCCCAGCTGAAGTGCCAGATCAGCCAGTGCTTCACAGTCGGCAATGTACAGTGAGGTGAGGCCGACATCAGCCAGGAGCATGATATGCCGCACGGTATCAAAGGGCATATTATCGTACATAGGAGAATTGTCAAGTCCGGATTCAAGAGCAGCTCCCAGCAGGCTGTTCACTCCTACAGGTTTTTCAGATTCTCCGGGAGTATAGGGATTGGAACCCCAGCAAAGCAGTCCGTTGTACTGACGGTTTTCGGGCCACCAGCGGTTCCACATCAGCAGTTTGTCGTAGAGCAGGGCTGGAAACCATTTTTCCCTGTATTTTCTGTAAATTTCCCGAACCATCATTGAACCAACGGGGGGTTGGGAACGGTCCCTGCTTGAATAGTTACGGGCTGCCCCGAAATTGGGAACAAACCCTTCCGGAGTTATTTCATTGGTGATTTCAGCTGCCATAGCATAGGCAAGCTCCTTGTTTTCGGCGGCCAGCATATAGGAGGCAAAATAACTGTCCCAGCAAAAAAGAACATAACCACCCCACCACTTGTTCCATATGCGGCTCACCGGGGCTATTACCCTGTTGTGCACAGGCTCGTAAATAACATTCCAGGCAAGTACAGTCTGCATGGCATCATAGACCTCGCGGTGCCTGGCGTATTTCATTTTTGCCTTTTCCAGCGAATCGGCCCGTTGCCTGACCAACTGAATGGCCAGTTCAGGGGAAAGGGAATCACCAGCCACAACAAGTAAACCATTGCCAAGGGAATATTCCTTTCTGTACATACTATCTGCCATGCTTCCCAGCATTTTGCCGTCAAGCGGAAAAATATAAACCGGGATGGTATCATTCGGCATTTCGGCTATAAAGCCTGACGAAGTCGGCTTCAGTTTTCCGCTTCGCTGCCACCACATTCCTGCATTTACAATTACATTTCCTGAAGAGGGATCCAAAGGTTTGATGAAGATGATATTGCCCCTGGGCGACCATGCACTCTGAACTCTCAGATGCATCCCCTTCCAGTTTAAACTCAGATCCGTATAAGAACCATCATAAGCATGGGCACCGGGAATGATTCCGGCCACTCCTATATCGTCATAGTCTCTGCTGATGTATCCTTCCCTGAGCCGATATTTGCCATCGGAAGTTGCAAATTGTACCTGGATGCCCAATCCCTGCGGCAACAGAACATGGGTAAGGCAACTGTATGTATCCCAGGTATTCCACCCGGTAGCAAGATGATTCTGCAAGGCCTGGTAAGAGGCTTCCGGACTCCTGGTTTCGCCCGGATGGTGACAAGCAACAACAGGAAAGATTAAGACCAGGAAGAAAAGAACTTTTTTCATATCAGTGCATCTTTTTACGTTGGTTGATCCAAAATACGGATGCAAGATAGGGAAAAATTGTCACGTATTCCATGCGCAGTAACCCCTGTCGACAAAATGGATTGTGTTTTTCAAATCCCAGGAGCGGTTGTGAATTAATGTTTCGCTTTTTCTGACTCAGGGAAAAGGACAGAAAACAGGACACTCAGCAGGAGGACAGTAACAATGAACAGCAGGGAATATTCCGTACGGAAACCGATATGTTCCAGCCAGGTGTGGAACAACAGCTTAAATCCCACAAAGCAAAGGAGAACAGCAATCCCGACCTTCAGATAGTGGAACATACTGACAATGCGCGAAAGCAGGAAAAACAGGGAGCGAAGTCCGATAATGGCAAAGATATTGGAAAAAAAGACGATAAACGGATCACGGGTAACAGCAAAAACAGCCGGAATGGAATCAAAGGCAAAGATCAGGTCGGTGAATTCAATCAGAATCAAAACGACGAACAACGGGGTGATATAAAGTTTGGATTCTTTCCGGACGAAGAAATTCCCCTGAACATACCGTTTAATCACCCGGAAGTGAGAGGAGAACCATCGAACAAGCCAGTGATTCTGGGGTTCAGTCTTCTCCTCCCTGTTGCGTTCCAAAAAAACTTTGATTCCTGAATAGACCAGAAAGGCGCCGAAAAGATAAAGAATCCATTCAAAATGCTGAATCAGAGCCGAACCGACGAAAATAAAAACAGCCCGTAAGAAAATCGCCCCGAGAATTCCCCAGAAAAGAACCTTTTTATAGTACTTTTCCCTTACAGAAAAGGAAGACAGAATCATCATGATGACAAAAATGTTGTCGATCGACAGGGAATATTCGATCAGATAACCGGTTATGTATTCCAGGGCAAGATTTTTTCTGTAGGCTGTCAGTGCTGCCGCGAAATCGTTTTCAGGCAGTTTTAAAGAAGGGGCATACTGACGAGCAACGGCAAGGAGGTGTTCCATGGACTGGATGCCATGAAGTTTCTCGGCATGAAACAGAAGAAAGAAGTAAAAAGCCAGGGCCAGTGATACCCAGACAGCTGTCCAGCGAAGCGATTCCCTGAAGGAAATCACATGGCTCTTTCTGCCAATTACAGTAAGATCCAGGAGGAGCAGGGCCAAAATGACTACCGTAAAAGAAATGAAATACCAAATGGCGTAATCAGTATCCATGTAATCAAGAAATTGGGCAAATATGCAATTTTTTTTGCATCCTGTATGTGTTGGTTCATACCCAATATTTTTACAAATTTGAGGAATGAAAAACGGGCATATGCATGGGTGGTTTCATATTACTTTCCCTTTGTCAGACCCGGTGCAGATCTTTCTGCTCACCCTGCTGATAGTTCTGGTCACACCTTTACTATTCAGAAAAATCAAGATACCCGGTATCATTGGACTGATACTGGCCGGCATGTTGGTTGGTCCTCACGGTCTGAATCTTCTCGCCAATGATGTTAATTTCAAAGTTTTTGGGTCGGTCGGGCTTATATACCTCTTGTTTCTGATGGGCCTGGAACTGGACTTCACTGGATTTAAAAAACACCTTCTTCAGACCGCCACGTTTGGTTTGTTCACTTTTGCCATTCCTTTTGCTACTGGTTTTTACATATTTCACCATATTCTTGATTATAACCTTCTGAGTTCACTTCTGATTGCTTCCAGTTTTTCTACACATACCCTGCTGTCATATCCTATTGTCCGAAGGCTCGGAATAAATAAGAACACAGCAGTAACCATCACCATTGGCGCAACTATCATAACTGATACTGCCGTTCTGATGGTTCTGTCCTATCTGTCGAATCTGGTGGGCCAAAAGAGCGGTCTGGGAATTTACGGAGTCAGTATTGCCCTGGTTCTTCTTATCGTTCTTACACTCTGGGGCATTCCCCGTTTAGGCCGCTGGTTTTTCAAAGCAAATAAAGGAGACAGTCAGAACCAGTTCGTGTTTGTTTTAACCATTGCCTTTTTATCGTCATTTGCAAGCCAGCTTTTTGGCATAGAGCCTATAATCGGGGCCTTTCTGAGCGGGCTGGCTCTGAACAGGATCATACCTGCTTCATCGCAGTTAATGAACAGGCTGGCATTCTTTGGACATGCCTTGTTCATACCGTTTTTTCTTCTGAGCATAGGTATGATCATTGATCCTGTAAAAATTTTCGGATCATTCGCTTCCTTTCAGATGGGATTGATTCTGCTTTCGATTGGGATTTTAACGAAATTTCTGGCTGCCTGGGCTTGTCAGATAGTGTTCAGGATGACTAGCCTTCAGCGAAACCTGATGTTTGGCCTGAGTTCATCTCATGCCGCCGCCATTCTGGCCGTTCTTCTGGTTGGCTACCGCCTGGAATTGATCAACGAAGAAGTTCTTAACGGCACCCTCATTTTCATACTTGGAAGTTGTCTGGTCAGTTCATTTGTTACAGAAAAGTACGGAAAGAAATTGGCTCTGACGGAACCTATAGCAGAAACTCCGGTACGATCAATACCTGAAAGAATCCTGGTTCCTGTATCAAACCCCGAAACAATCCCTTCGCTCACAGAACTTGCCTGTTTAATGAAAGATCCTGCCAGTAACGATCCGGTTTTTTTTCTGGCTGTCGGAACCGACGAAGATATTTCGTCAGGTCGCATCCAGCGGAATTTTCAGACGGTATACCATACAGTTGTGAACTTAGGCTTAGAACGGGAAATGGTACATCCCGTCACTCTGGTGGATGTCAACATTTCCCAGGCCATTCTGCGTAGCGTAAATGAATTAATGATATCGAAAATCATCATGGGATGGAGCGGCAGTACCGGTACTGATTTTTTGTTTGGAAAACTGCGGGACAATGTTCTTTCAGGAACAGAACGAATGGTTGTTATTACCCGTCTTATCCGGTACCTTTCTCTGAAAGGGAGAATGATCATTGTTTTTCCTCCTTTTGCTGAATTTGAAAGCGGGTTTGAGGAAGCGCTTGGCACTCTATACCATTTGGCCCTGAACATTCACAGGCCAATGATTTTTTCCGGAGCCACCAACGCAATTTTGAAGACCGAAAGATTTTTAAAAGAAGCCAGACCGGCAATCGAATACCACACTTTCCCAATTTCGGGGTATCCAGACTACGAGCAGATACATAATATGCTGATGCCGAATGACCTGCTCATTCTGCTCAATGCCCGTCCGGGAAGTATTTCATACCATTCAGCCCTGGAAAACCTGTACAAAAAGTTTTTCAAAGATGCACAGCCGTATGATGTAGCTGTGATCTATCCTGCCCAGCAGGAAATAGATCCGGCTGTTTTCATCAGCCAGCTTGAAACAATCGGAAACGGAATGGTTCCTCAAATTAACCGGTTCAGTAAAATCCTGAAGAAAATCATTAATTTTATTGCGGAAAAAGTTGCAAGACGAACATAAATCACAACGAATATGCAAAAGTTCACCTCCTTTGCCGAAGCCATCAAAGCCAACAATATGCTGGCTGTAAAAGAAATGCTGGATGAGAATCCAACCTTGATTCATTCGGTAACTCCGGAAGGCATTTCCATGGTGATGCTTGCTGCCTACCACCGTTATTCCAAACTTCTGGAAATACTGGTGGTGCGCAAACGGCATCTTGATATTTTTGAAGCCTCAGCTACCGGAGTATTGAGAGAAGTTGAGAGAAATGTTACCAAAAACAAAATCAACCTGATTGAATTTTCACCTGATGGTTACACAGCATTGCATTTTGCGGCCTGGTTCGGACATTACGAAGTAGCCAAATATCTTGTAACAAAGGGATCGGACATAAATGCCGTCTCGAAAAATGACAGCAAAGTTACACCATTGCATTCAGCAGTTGCAGCCGGATTCGGTGACGTAGCCTCCCTGCTGGCCGAACGGGGAGCCAATGTAAATGCCAGGCAGGGAGATGGCAATACTCCTCTTCATCTTGCTGCTGCTAATGGACACGCACGCATTGTACAGATGCTGCTGGAAAAGGGCGCTGATCCTTCCATCAGGAACAACGAGGGCAAAACTCCGGCCGACCTGGCCCGGGAAAAGAAAATGGAAGAGATTGGCAGGCTTCTTGAAGGAAAATAAAACTGATTTATTCCAGATTTTCATGAATTCTTTCCTGAGACACATTACCAGTGTCGCCATCATGTTTATTTTGTTTTCCTGCTCAGGCTACAGAGAAAACAAAATACGCAACGATTATTGCCGGTTGAAAAACGAAAAAGAAGCTTTTGATAAATTCTCAGCTGACCTTGAGAAAGGCACACTGAAGTATTTTTACACCGGGTACAATCCGTCTGCTGACATGGCAAAATACTGGAAATCAAAATATAATATACGAGTTATTGGTATTCATGATGACCTGTGTGCAGGATATCTCTGGTATAACAAATACGTAGAAAATTATGTAGTTACTGTTTCGCGGAAATGTTGCGTCAGGAAAAATTCCGCGACCCCGGATTCAGCAGGTCAGAAATGACAATCAAGGTTGGCTTTTGGCAACTGCAGAATTAAAAAGGTTCAGCGCCCTGATCAGCTTTTCCTCCTGAGAAACCCACAAATGGTTTCTGCGGAGAAGGAGGCGCATCTGTTCTTTTTCTTCTCCCATTCGGTCGAGAAGGTTGCGCCTGGCCGGTCTGAAAAGGCTCATTTCATCCTTGTATAACAAATAATACCTGGGCCTTTTTTCCATACGTCCTGTATTCCGGACAAGTTCCACCCTGTTCAGTTTATATAAGCTGACAGGCCCTTCAGTAAGTACCTGCAGGAAAAAATCAGCTGAATCGGAAGATAATTCCTTGCGCAGACGCATTTTCCTGAAACGGGCATACAGGGATCCATCCTTTTTGTAAAGATTGAACCCTGCAACCTGTTCCTTCTCAATAACAGCCGTCTGATGGTCCGATGACCGGAACCATAAAAGTGCATCCATAATTCCGTGGTACCGTATGCTTTCATTCCTCACCACCTTGCCGCTTTCAAGAAGAATATCGCCCGGCATCCAGTATGAGAAATACTGCATGGTATCCATGCCATAAGGAAACCAGAAAGCATGCGCAACGAGTTTCTCCTTTACGGCAGCGGCGAAGGAAGCGCTGTCACTGCAGGCACAGTTCCTCTCCTGCCCCGAAGTATAAGGCGTACCAAGAATGCAGATCAAAAAACATGTTGCCATTATACGGCACCATTTCATGCTTTCATCTGAATGAAGATTATTTTTCAGCATGTTGACTTCCATTTTCCAGAACGACAATGTCCTTAAACACTTCCACTCTCCGTCCCGATGATGTAATGCCGCAGACTTCGATCCGATAGGCACCGGGTATATCAGAAGCATGTACAACCCATTCTTCCGCATTATCGGAATGTATCCTGATAACGGGATTCCAATACAATCCCAACCGGAAGTCCGGAAGGGGATATGCAGGAACGTTGCTCGTATTGAAACTCCTTCCGGGAAGATAGACTTTGTTTTCCAGCGTGCATGCATGTCTTGCAAGATATGACGGAGGAATTTCTCCGTCTGTTGTAACCAGGCTCAGCAGCCCGTTAAACGTAAGATCACCAAACAACAGCCTGCGGTTAACAATGTCGATGTAACGGATTTGCTTTGAACCTTTGCCAGCAAGGGAAGCAAGGTCATCATAGAAAACCCCGTTCAGAAGGATCCGGCGGTCGGGAGGCCAGAACGACTGCCTGCCAGGTTCCAGTATCCGGATGAAATAATTTTCGTCCTTTTTCCGGTAGCGCACAGAAAGAAGAAGATTCTCAGCCACTTCTCTGAAATTGTCAAGGGGAGAAAAGTCGGCAGGAACAACTCTCCGGTCGGCTGTATAATAAAATGGCCTGTTTAAGGGTAAGGTAACTTTTTCATGCTCAGGCACTGAATCCAGGGCATAGACCAGGTTGATAAGTCCAACAGACCTGATTTCGTCCCAGGCTTTGATTTGTTCCTGGTTCCAGCGAATTGTCATTGCCTTGCCCGAAGCAACCGGTAAACATTTGCTGTCAATCTGCCAGTTTATATTTTCCCGTACGGTATCACCATCGAGCATCTGAAGACATAGAGACCGGTTGTCAAGGACAGGAGAAAGCACAAAACAGAATCTTCCGGAGGAGTCGGTAAAGGAATAATCCAGGAATGGAATACTGTCGGGCACTGTTAATGTTACCAGCTTGCTGCGGAGCGGGGTAGCGGTAACCGGATTCGACACCGTGCCGCTCAGCAAATATCCTTCATTCTCCGTTACATACCTGCAGGCAGTGCTCCGTGCGGCAGATGCAGACGGTATCTGTTCTCCGATCAGGGGTAGTTTAATCTCAGCCACTTCCTGCGCAGAAGAATCACTATCAGCACTGTTCGTGCCTTCGGAAAGAATGAACGAAAAAGGAACCTTCCGAACGATACGTACTGACACTCTTGCAGTTTCGCCTGGGTGCAGGGTTCCGGGATTGATCCGTACCTTCAGTGATCCACGGGTAACGATGCTGTCCTTCTCCGTAAAAAGGTTGACGATGGAAGAGGCTTCTTTATGTATATCAGTTGTTCCTCTCACTGCAGTCTTTTCAGAGGCCCGAAGTGAATTACCAGCTTCCGGAACTATGCCTTCCGCTTCTGGTGCAACAATCTCCCTCACCTGGAATTCAGTAAAATTGTCATCCGTCAGAGCGGAAATAAACAGGGGTTTGAATGCAATATAAGAAAGGGGAAGACTTCGCATAAAAGATGTATAAGCTGCCAGGTAGTAAACTCCTGAAGACAGCGTATCCGGAAGCTTCATCTCACCAGCCGATATGTTACCGGTAAAATTTGAACGCCAGGTAAGAACAGGATATAAATTTTGATTAAAAAGACTGATATACAGTATTTTACTTTGAACATTCTCTCCGGGAGCCGACGGATTAAAAACAAAAATACCATATCTGAGAAATTCTCCGGTCACGTAATAATCTCTGTCAGTCTGTGCAAAAGTTTGTTCCAGATACATGCCGGTACTGTGAATATTCCTGTTTTGGGCGCAGACAATTTCCGTGCCTGTTAACGCTGGCAGCAACCACACGATCGCCGGCAGGAGGAGGAAAACAAGGAGCTTATGAGTCATCCGAATCATCTCTGATACGCCTTTTCAAAAATAAATCCATCCCGGAGGAGGAAAACCTTCCCTGCACGCAGGCCATTCAGGAAACTGATAATCTTTTAGTTCCCGCATGTGATACACCTCCGAACCCGGGAACCAGGTAAAAATATGATGCAGGGTCGTTACGGAAGCCACCTCAAACATACCGATCATAATTTTTTCCGGATTATTCCTGCACACCATGTTTCCCTTGATCTGCGAGGGAACAGGGTCGAATATCTGCTGGTCGGCTTGCAGCTGTTTTACGGCCAGACGGTAAAAATCATACACTTTCTGGTCGAAAACGGAAACCCTTGTCTGCAAAACCCAGGCGGTCATTAAATCTTTGCTTACCGACGGGTCTTCAGGTTCGGGATAGATGATATAGGGCAGAAAGGAATACCGGATACTCCTGAGCAATTGTTTTCCATCCCTGCCAGCGGAAGCGAAAACCTGGGGAATCTGATCAGGGTTATACGAATCGTAGCAGAAAACAGTAATGGCGGAGGGGGTATTGGGATTCAGGGTGTGGTATCTTTCAATGAGCAAGCGGGTTGAAAAACGGTAGTACCGTTTTTTATCAGACCGGTCGGTAACATCGGCCATAACATGAAGTCCCTGGCTTTTGGTTTCAATCAGATCTCCATACAGATTTTCCTTTACAGTGACTGCGGTACCTATTTCAGCATAAACTGAATCCACCCATGGGGGAGACTGAAGTTCCTGTGATGGAGATTCGAAGATGTCTCCGTTTGGTAATCTAACTGTCAGTTTATAGCTTTTTCCTATGCTAACCGGTATGCCAGAGGCAGAAGTTACATAAACGCCCGGTGCATTTTCAGCTAAAACCTCACTGAGGCCCATGTCATCAGAAAGCATGACCCATGCGCCGCTGATGGGCAGGTCCAGCTTTTTGCCAAAAGGAGAAGCCCAGGAAAGGTGGATTACAAAAGGCCCCGGACCATTTGAAACAGAACCTTCAATCACCGGAATCATTTCATTGCTGTTGAGAGGCCCGGGATCATAAGGTTCCTGACAGGCCGTTGCAGCCAGCAGCAAAAAGATGCACAATATGGAAGAGTATCCGTAACGCATGTTCAGAAGATAAAATTATATGTTACCACAGGGAAAGGCCGGCCAATCAGATACAGTTTATACAGCGCCGATATACCGGATCCGTCCGTTAAACCACCGGCAGCATTTTTGTAAAACACAGAATAAGCATTTTTTCTTCCGTATACATTAAGAACTGAGAAGGTCCAGCTTCCTTTCCATTTTTTGCGAAGATGCAGGCTTTCATCCCGGCTGACAGAAAGATCGAGTCGGTGATAGGGCGGCAAACGGTATGCATTTCTGTCAGAAAACCATACGAGAGTATTATTTCCGAAACCGAACTGGTATTCAGGAAGGGTGGCCGGCCGGCCTGAGGAAAGGTAAAAATTGGCAGTAAACCGGAGCCTGCGGTTATAGTAATAGGTTCCTGATACATTCAGGTCGTGAGGCCGGTCGAACATAGACGGATACCATTTGTTTTCATTGATCACCTCTTCGGTAAACTGCCCGTTTGTTTTCCTCCACGCACGGGAATAGGTATAATTGATCCATCCATCGATTCTTCCTCCGGTTTTTTTGATCATGCATTCAATACCATAATTTTTACCGGATGCTTTTGTCAGTTCCGTTTCGGGATGCGGATTCATCTCAAGGGTCGCATCATTTTTGTATTCCGGCAGATTATCAAGCCATCTGTAATACATTTCTGCTGAAAACTCGACGGAATTGTCTGCCGAGTTCCGGAAATACCCCAATGCCAGCTGGCGGGAATCAATCGGGCGAATGTAGGGATCTGCAAGTTTCCAGACATCGTTCGGAGTGGGAATGGATGTAAACGAGAGAAGCATGAGGTATTGAGTATTTGCGCTGTAAGAAAACTTGAGGGAACTTTTCTGACTTAGCATGAATCGTATCGCAAGCCGCGGTTCAAAACTGTGATAGGAAACAACATTCAGGCCTTCTGTGTATGATAGAGTATCTGTGATACGGGAGGGCGTCAAAGGCCCGCCGGGATCGTACTGGAATTTTTGATAAGGACCTGTAAGGTGATATGTTGAAATACGCAAGCCGGCACTGATTCCGAACCAATCCGAAACATCAAAGTCATCACCGGCAAAAAAGGCAGCTTCATATCCCCTGCTGTTTTCTATAGCAATAGGAGCAATCAGGGAGAACTCATTCAGCGGTTTCTGAGAACCGGGATTAACTGTGTAATGGATGACCTGAAGCCCTGCCAAGGGCTTGTGGTTATGAAATTTACTCCAGTTCAGCACCAGTTTGGCATCAACAGAACGGATGCCGGAAGAAACCTGCTTTACCAGGGAAGCTTCCGCCAGGTCATCCCTGGTGACATAATAATCGGAAACAGAGGCGGTAAGTTCTGTATTCCAACTGGCATTATAGATCCGCGTCCACCGTGCCGATGCAAGGTTGTTACCGTACTGGTAATTCAGCTCTCCGGCATACCGGAACCTGTCGAAACTGGAATAAGCAAAGAAGGTAAGATGATTTTTACTGTTTTTATACTGCAGCAATCCATTCAGATCGTGGAAGGAAGCATGGCTGCTGCGGAGGTTATAATCGGGCAGACGGCCCAGAATCCAGTCGGAATAACTGCTTCTGCCCCCGATCATCCAGGAGAAATGATCCCCCGGAAGCGTACCATTGAGCATTAGCCTGCTGTTGAACAGTCCGATGCCTCCCTGACCATGAAACCCCTTGCGGACATTATCACGCACACGGATATCAATTACGGATGAAACCCGTTCCCCAAACTCAGCCGGGATATATCCTCTGTAAAGTTTCATGCCGGTAACAGCATCCGGATTGATGACCGACATAAGGCCGAAAACATGGGACGTATTATACACCGAAGCACCTTCAAGAAGATAAAGATTCTGGTCGTCTCCTCCCCCCCTCACGCTGATGCCTGATCCAAATTCACCGGCCGAAGAAATTCCCGGCATCATGGAAAGCCTTTTCATAATATCCTTATCACCACCCACCGGAGGCAGTAGTTTAAAATCGCGCATATCTATGTCAATCAGCCCCATGGTATTGCTGCGAACGTTGCGGTCGGCTGTTTTGGCAAAGACCTTCACTTCCTCCAGCCTGACAGATTCCTCGAACAGTTCAAGGTCAACCGTTCCGGGGCCAATCACTTTGAGGGAAAACTTCTGCTGTTCAAAGCCCAGACAGGCCACCTGCAGGTTATAAATTCCGGGCTGAAGGACCAAGGAAAAAGATCCATCCATGTTGCTGGTGGTTCCGATGGATAGATTCTCCACCTGCAGGGAAGCACCGGGAAGGGGCTCACCGTTTTTCCCGTTCAGAATTCTTCCGCGGATTTCGGCCCTTCTGTATTTCCCGGCATCGGCAGGGTTGCCCACTTCAATAACTCCCCGGGTTACATCGTTACCGGCCATGTTAATCATAGCGCCGGTAAGCATAGCAACTTTTTCAGAAGGAAGGAAAACTACCTTGTTGAAGCCAATTATCCGGTACTCGACAGGTTTTCCGCTGATAACCTCCTGCAGAAATGCACGCAGATCAGATTCATGCCCTGAATAGGAAAGGGTATCTCCGGTAAACATGCCGCCACGGTAAAAAAACTGCACGCCATACCGGGCCGACAAGTCCTGAAAGGCATCCGTAATTGCCATGTGGTCATAGTTGACGGATATTTTTAATGTATCCGGATTCTGACCGTGGGCTGGCAGGCTAAATAATGCCGTCGCATAAAAAACGAAAAGGGAACGTACGTATCCCCGACTATACTTCATGTACTGTTTATGTCGTTTCCAAAACGCTAAAATTATCAAATTATTCCGGAAAAAAAACGGCCATTTGTTATAAAGCATTGTATCTTTATTCTTCCATGCAATAAAAATGTTTATGAGATCACATCCTGGTAACTTGTTATCAAAATCTATCCTGCTGGTTTTGATACATATGATAATGCCTTCTGCATATGCCCTGGCCAATATCTGTTGTACAAAACTGATGGCCCCGCCAGACTCCGCAATGACCAGCGCCGGTTCACCATCTGTCCGAAACAGTAATGAAAGGGAAATTCCCGCGCGTGCTGCTAAGCAAAAAGAATCTGAAAGGTTTTCAGGCCAAGGGACATTGAGACATCGGGATCTGAAGCTTTCACTGGGTTTTGGGTTTCCTGAATTAGTATACGCCGGGTTGCAGGGGTACCGGAACACCTTTCAGTTCGGAGCGGGAGCAGGTACGCTGCCGGGGTACAATCATTCCATTTTTTCGGCATTTGTTCAGGGTGGATATCATTTTGGAGGGAAAGCACGGTATAATCTGATTCCGCCCTGGTACACAAAGGCGTTGTTGTGCTACGGATATGAAAAAGGTTCAACTGCCACATGGTACACGGTATTTGTTTCCCCACGCATTGGGCGTAATATGTATTTCGGTAATAAAGCAGGTCTGGATATTGAAATCGGGGTATCTGCAGAAATTTGGAAAAAAAAGGTGGAACGATTTCCGTCAAATTGGAATTTTGATTTCGATTTTCCAGTTGTTCCGACCATATCGTTTGGATTCTTTTATCTGACAGGGAAATAAACAAATTGTTATTCTTTGCGGGAAATGGGATGGGATTTTAAGCTGCTTGCCGTTCGCCTTTCGCTCTACGCTCTGCGCTATTGCTTATCCTGCACTTAAAAATCTCAAGTCACAAATCAAAAATCCCCGAAAATTTCCTATTTCCAATTTCCTATTTCCTGTCCTTGATCACGCTATGAAAACCTGAACACATTAATGGGAAATGGGAAATGGAAAATCGGAAATCCCTGAAACTCTGGAACTTTGGAACCTAAATAGTGGGAAATCGAAAATCACTGAAAATTTCCTATTTCCAATTTCCTCTTCGAGATCACGCTATGAGAGCTAAAACACATTAATAGGAAATGGGAAATTGGAAATCGAAAATCCCTGGAACTCTGGAACTCTGGAACCCTGAAACCCCGTAACCCCGCCCCCCTTATCCTTCACCGTCACGAAAATTGATTAACTCTTATTAATCTGATTTTTTTTGAAGAGATAAAAATTTTACTTTTATAAGACATTGATATTTAATAAAATACAAAGAAGTTAAAAAAAATTTTATTAAACGCCTGCGAGATTTTAGCAATTCTGGTATAAACAAATGAACCTGGTTGGTCGCTTCGGAGTTGACGGAGCGAAGCCTTGATAGGCAGGATCGCAGCACCGGTAGCTGCGATCCTTTTTTCAGGAAAATGAACCGGTTTGTAGCACCAGCCAGGAGAGGAAACTGATGCATCAATCTAAAACCGTCACGAAAAATGCAGCGGAAAAAGGGAATCCTTCTGATTCTTTTTGCCTGCCTGAGCCCTTTCCTGCAAATCAAGGGACAGGATACGGAGAATCTTATACAGGAATTTATCACTGCTTATCAGAAAGGCTCTGTTTCGTCCGGCCTTGCCGGGCAAATATTCAACCGTGACGAGAAGGAAGTGCTTTCTCTTCTGCAGAAATACCATTCCGACAAAAATGACAGGATAAGGGAAGCTTCATGGTACCTCACGGCAGCAATTGGAAGAAAAACCGTTCATTCCGACGTCAGGAAGGACGTGTTGATGCAGCTTATTCAGGGCTGCCGGGATTCCAATCCATGGGTTGCCAGCAAAAATCTGGCCCAGTTAAAGAATTTCAACCGTTCGCTGTTTGATGCACCGGCAAAAAAAGCGCTGGAAGAAATCTTCAGAGCCACGGCTAATCCACCGGAAGATCTGATCAGAATAGCAGGATTTGCCGGATGCCGGAATCTGATTCCTGATTTCAAAAACAGGACCATAGGAAGACAGGAGAAGAATCAACAGCTTCAATGGGTATATTATCTGGCCCTTGCGCGCATGGACGACAGGGAAGCAATCAGGTACTGCATGAAAAGAATCAGAAAGCTTCCGGTCAATGATGAAACCATTGAGGACATGTTTCCCGACCTGATTTATATGCGCCGGAAGGAAGCATTTGATTACCTGCTGGAAGTTGCCATGGACCGATCGTCGAGTTGCTCCTCTTCCAATCCTGACAACGAACAGGCCATACCCTGCACTGCAAAAATCCTCGGAATGATTGCACCCTATCTTGCTGGTTTTCCCGTGCAGGATACGGCCGGATTCAGCACCCTGTCATCGGAAGAAACTATTGCATTGGTAAATAATTGGATGAAAGAAAAATACAATGCCGATGCCATCCTTCAGGATATTTACTGAAAGACAGTGCATTCGCACCGGGAAGTTTTTTCTTTTTACTGGAAGCTTCATAATCTTCATTTTCCTTTTATCCTGCCCGGTGACAGCCAGTGAGGATTCCATCCGGCTTACTCCCGGAAAAATTGATTCGATCTTTGCCCTGGTAGAACAGGAAAACCGGTATGCAGAGCAAATTGACACCACGCTCTTTTTCAATCTTCCTGCGGGAATAATAGGTCCGGGGGATAATCCGGCCTATGCGCTCATCATTACGGGGGTAACCTTCGAACCCGGACTGGCCAGATTTGATGCCTGCCTGCGCATCACCAACCCGGCCGACGGAAAACAATTGTATTTTGCAGCCTACAAGGTGCCTTTTTCCCTGAAAGACGGCCTCGCCGGTCCTTTTGAACTGATGCTGGTGGAAGAAGTTTCCCTTGATTTTCTGCCCGTTTCCGATGTCAGAATCCTGGAAGGCAGTTTTGTTTCAGCAGGGTGTTCAGGATTCGAATCAGTGACTATTCTTGGCCGGCTCTCGCTGCAGCCCGGTCTGTTCATAGCGGCTGACGAAAAAGGAAATCCTGCGGGAGGGCCTGTTGAAACCGAATTTCGCATCACCACACATTCCCTCAATGACCTTCTGGCAGATATTTCCCTGAAGCCCTTTCAGCTCAAAAACCTTCCCGATTTCACCTTTGTGTGCCGTCATCTTGTTTTCGACATGAGCGACCGGTTCAACCCGGCCGGATTATTTTTTCCTCCGGAACGACTGGGAGATTTCCCTGGAGGAAATACAGGTTTATGGCAGGGAATTTATATCAGTGATGCCGAAATCATATTGGGCAGGAAATTCCGACGCAAATCGGATAGTCTGCCGGTCCGTTTCGGCGTCTCAGGCTTTCTGCTGGATGACAGAGGGTTTAGTGGTACCGTACAGGCAACGAACCTTCTTTCTTTTAATGAAGGCGACATGAACGGATGGAACTTTTCAGTGGATAACCTTAGCCTGGCCTTCATTGAAAATCATGTGAAAGCAGGTATCATGGAAGGACGTATCAACATTCCCTGTCTGAAGGTACCGGACGGATTCTTTTATTCGGCCATCATTGACGCCAATGGCCGGTATGCTTTTTCCATTCGCACCTTCGATAGCATTTCCGTTAATCTGTGGGGGAAAACACGACTGGTTCTTGATCCTGGTTCACGGATTCTGGTTGAAGACAACAATGATACCTTCTTACCCTCAGCTATCCTCAACGGAAGGATGTCGCTCCATGTTCCCCTGGGAGAGAAAGGGAAACAGGAAATAGAACTCGCTGACATCCGGTTTCAGAATATGTGCATATCAACAAGGGAACCGTATTTTTCCATCGGATATCTTTCGCTTGACGGCTCTAAACAGGGCCTGCTGGCAGGTTTTCCGATTACCATAAACCACATTGGGTTAAGAGCGTTGCATCCAGCATATGCTTTGGAAATCGATGCCTCGGTTAACCTCCTGGAGCAGGAGAAGGAAGGATTTGCCGCGCAGGCGGACATTATGCTCGTGAACCGATGGGAAAATCATCAGTTCTTTTATGAAAGAACTGACGTCGGAGAATTGTCTGTGAACATCTCCAAACCATCAGCCTTTGAGCTGAATGGAAACGTGCAACTTCTTAATGAAGATCCGGTATATGGAAACGGATTCAGCGGGAAAGTGCATCTGTCAATAGCCGGGAAATTCATGGTGGACGGAATGGCGGTTTTCGGTAACAATGGTACATTCAGGTATTACTGTGCCGATGTTCTCTTTTCCTCATCGACCGGCATTCCGGCCGGACCCATTACTATCAACCAGCTTGGCGGTGGAATTTTCTGCAGGATGAAGCAAAAAGAATCTTCGCCCAATCAGATTCCGGGGATTTCTCTTCCTTCCGAGCTGGTATATGTGCCTGACAGGAAAACAGGACTGGGGTTGATCATGCAGGCCGGTTTTGTGGTAGCAGAGAAAAGTCTTGTTTCGGCCGATACCCGCTTTGAAATTGCATTCAATACCCATGGAGGGATTAACAGAATAGGCTTCGACGGAGCAGTCAAATGCCTTACTCTTCCAGGTCAGACGACAATGGCAGTATTGGGAGAAAAAATAAAGGCAGCAGCCAGAGGTGAGATTCCCGAACCTGATAAAGCCTCTATGGTGGCCGGCAGCTTGCAGATGGAAATGGATTTTACGGAACATTCCTTTCATGCCGACGGACGCATTTTCATCAATGTTGCCGGGACATTGCATGGCGACGGACCGAATAATCTGGCCGGGCGCATAACCCTGCATGTTAGCGATAATGACTGGTATTTTTACATTGGTACCGTTCAGAATCCTGTTGGACTGAACTTTGCCAATTTCGGACATGCATACGGATATTTGATGGCCGGGAAGCACCTTCCTGATGCCCTGCCGATGAACCGAAGAGTTGCCGAAATCCTGAACCTCCCTCTGTCGGAGTTTCAGAAAAACCGGAATCAGGCCATGCTGGACAATGCAAAGGGCGTAGCATTTGGCTCGGGTTTCGATTTCAGGGCAGGAGGAGAAACCCGGGTTGTTTACGGATACTTTGACATAGGGGCTGGCTTTGACCTTATGTTAACCAACTATGGCACAAATTCTCACTGTGCAGGGAGTTCAGGCCCTCCCGGAATCAACGGATGGTATGCACAGGGACAGCTTTACGCTTATCTGCTGGGCCGGCTCGGGGTAATAGTTAACGTACTTAAAAAAACGAAAAAGTTTGACATCCTCAATTTGGCCGGCGCCGCCCTCATGGAAGCAAAAGGGCCCAATCCCATGTATCTCAGAGGAACCGTGGGCGGAAAATACAGCATCCTGGGAGGAATGATCCGGGGTCAGTGCCGGTTTGAGATAACGGCCGGTGAAAAGTGCGAAATAGTTGTACCCGAAAAAACCCCTGCCAATATGGAACTGATTGGCAGCATCACCCCCGGAACGGATACAAGGGATGTAGATGTATGCATTACACCGCGGGTTGTATTCAATCTCCCGGTAGGTACCGAAATAAAGCTTAGCAATGAACCGGAACTGTATGAGAAATACCGCATAAAACTTGAAAAATGTAACCTGAGGTTGGGTTCTGATGAAGTTGATGGACAGTTAGAATGGAATCAGACCAGGGATGTGCTGGTGTTTAAATCGTCTGAAATTCTTTATCCGTCATCTTCCTATACGTTTGAAGTAACCATCAGTTTTGAAGAGTGGAAGAACGGCCAATGGGTTTCATTTACCGAAAACGGAAAAGTCGTCACCGAAACACAGCAGGTGACCTTCACCACCGGACCGCTGCCAAAAGAAATACCACCTTCATTAATCAGTTACAGCTATCCTGTTTCGCACATGATGAATTTCTACCCTGGTGAAGCAGATACAGGATACGTTGTTTTTCGCCAGGGCCTCAGGGCATATTTTAATCCGGGCAGTGAATGGAAGCAGGTAATTCGATTTACGCCTGTTTCAGGGGCTGAGGCAATAGAAGTAACACCCTTCTATCAGCCGTCGCAAAACACGCTGTTCTTTGCGATTCCCGGGCATCTCCAGCGCAATACGGTATACCATCTGGAACTGGTAAATATTCCCCTGAACATTTCACCCGATGCCGGCATTACGGAAGAAACCAAAAAAACAAGTTACGACAACGATTCAGTAACAATAGAAATGCGCAGCAGGATGGCTACTGCCAGCATCACACGAAAGGAGGAATCCGTGCTCCTGAGCATGCCTTTCCGCACCAGCCAATACCGAAGCCTGAGTGAAAAAATAAACCTCCGCCGACTTGACGTACGCTTTTTGCAGGAGTTTGCTCCTTATGTTTTTCTTCCGGGAGCAACCTTTTACCGCGATGAATTATTTGACAGGTATGAAATTTACGGAGGAGACCAGTTCGGGCCTTTGGTGCGCATCAGGGCAGTGCCGGAAGAAACTTCCTGGTACCTGCAGTATATGAAGCCGACAATTTATGAAAATTACCCGGTGGCAGGCATAGGCAGAATCAGCTGGCGCAGTGAACAGCCGCTGGGAATTCCTCCAACGGGAGAAATTCAGATCTGGCAGGAAAATTACTACCATGTCCTTACCGATGACGAGGAGCTTTCAGGTCAGGTTCAGCCATGGGCGCAGTTTGCCCACATCATGTATCTGCTTCCCTATTACTGGAGCTGCGACTATTCGGATGTACGGAACCAGCTGGCAAACTCCTGTCTGTCGGGATGCCCCGATAACAGCAGAGTAGAAACAATACTGAACCATTTCTGCTGGCCGGTTATCAGCGCAGGAGATTATCCCATACGTATTGAATATTTCCTGCCGGGAAAAACCCAGCCCGCCCATTCCTTATCCCTGATTCTGCACAACCCGTTTAAATTATCGCAACCCCAATTTTAACCGAAGTTCATGAAAGGAAGACTGCTTTTCATCTTTTGTGGATTTGTCAATCTGCTCTGGGCGCAACCGAAGGAAGGGAAGATACATGTTCTTGCGCGTGCCTATAAGGATTCCATTTGTCTGCGCTGGGCTCCCGGCTCTTACGAAGGATGGCTTGCAGGCAACCGTTACGGTTACAGAATTATCCGGTATACGCTGATACGCAACGGAAAGATTCTGTCTGAACCTGAATCCACCCTGCTCACACCCGAACCCCTTCTGCCCTATCCCCTTTCTGAATGGGAACAAAGGGCCGGAGAGGGCAAATATGCATCCATTGCTGCCCAGGCATTGTACGGCGTTATAAACACCCCGACAGCCGGTATAAAAGACATCCGTCAGAAAGCAGAAGAACAGGAACAACGGTATTCCCTTGCCCTGCTGGCTGCCGATATGTCGCCGGCAGCGGCCAGGGCACTGGCATTGTACTATACCGACCACACCGTGCAAAAAGGAGAAAAATACCTCTACAGAATAGTTGCTGCTTCTGCTTCAGCAGAATTTGCGGCTGACACCGGATTCATCTTCACCGGACCTGACGAAATGCTTCCCCTGCCCCGACCGCCTGCACCTGAAATCCTGTGCGAAAGAGGACGGATCATTCTCCACTGGAATACCAGCCTCCTGCAGCACGTGTTTACTTCCTGGCTGGCAGAGCGCTCAGCCGACAGTACCGGCCTCTATCAGAACCTTACGGAAGAACCCATTGTATCGTTTTCTGCAAACGACAGGGAAACCGGTACGATTCTTTTTCCCGATACACTATCGCCTGACACAGGAAATTTGTTCTACCGCATCCGGGGAATCAATGCCTTCGGGGAAATAAGCCCTCCGTCAGAACCTGCAAAGGCAATTCCTTGCGGAAGGGATTTGCCCGTTCCGTTTATTTCTTCCGCTTCGACAACATACGATGGCCGGGTCCTACTGTCGTGGACAAACCAGAACCCGGCACAACGAAATCATTCCGGTCCAAACGAAATAAAAATATGGCGCTCAGCTGTGGAAGGGAGAAATTATACCTGCATCGGCAAAGTATCGTTATCGGATACCAGCTTTACCGATAATGAACCGGAGGAAACCAATTACTACAAACTGTCGGTGAAAACCCCATCCGGAGAAACCCGGTTTTCCCTGCCGGTTCTCGTACAACTGGCGGATACCGTTCCCCCTTCCCCTCCTTCCGGCATTACGGGCACTGCAGATACTTCGGGAATAGTAACCCTCACATGGAAAAAAAATCCGGAACCGGATCTATACGGATACCGCATTTACAGAGGGAACAGTCCGGAAGAAGAATTTTCCCAGATAACCGTTACTCCCGTAACCGGCACTGTTTTTTATGATTCCATCTCGCTGAACAACCTTACCAGGAAAGTTTATTACCGTCTGATGGCTGTTGACAAACGGCAGAACTATTCAGCCCTGTCGGAAATTCTTGAAGTTGCAAAACCCGATAAAATACCTCCGCCCCCACCTGCAGTATATGCTGTATCGGGCGAAGAGAAGGGCATCGTTTTGTCATTCTGCGGCCGGACAGCCGATGATATCAAAGAGGCACGGATTTACCGAACCGGCGGCAAGGATTCCTGCCTTCGTATGGTAACCGCATTGAAGGAACTGCCCGATACCGTGGTATGGACTGATACATCGGCCATTCCGGGAGTGTTGTACAGTTACTGCATACGGCTTGCCGACAGTTCGGGAAACCTCTCATCCGCATCAGAGGAAGTTACGATGGCACGATCTTTCGGAAAAACCTCCGCAACAAAGCCAACCATTAAAGGGAAAAAGGGAGCCGGCAAGCGGTCTGTTGAACTTTCCTGGAATAATGTCCGTTCTGACACGCGAAAAGTGGTTATATACCGTGCCGAGGGGGAAGAGGCCCTTCGCTCCTATGCATCCGTAGCAGGAAATGTTACCAGATTCACTGACAACCAGGTTTCAGCCGGAAGAAAATACCGGTATGTTATTCAACCCGTCAGCAATGACGGAAAGCATCTTGCCCCCAGCGACCCGGTAGATATAACGCTTTAAAATACCACCTTACACACATCCTCATTCTGCTTGCTTACTGCTATCGTGCAACAGTAAAAAACCTGGAAAATGAAAAAAAGCGGATTTCTGTTGGTTTTGGCACTACTTGCCGTTTGGCCGGTAAACGGGCAACAGTTCAATGCCTGGTACTATGAAATATCCTGCACGTCCAGCCCCGCCGGCGGCACAGCCACATTTACTGCAATAACCGACGGTAGCCCTTCGGAAGTTCTGCTCAGTAGCACACTGGGATTGAAAAACCTGAACGGACGTGTACAGAAAATCAGGACAACCTATCGTGCTTCCAACTGCACATCTTCAACAGAAACCAATTATTCCGGCGGTACCTGCACTTATAACAACTCTACAAACCTCAATTGCAACGGAACCTCCTACACAATTTACAGCGGAATTATTCTTGACAATCCGGTATATATTGAAAGCACGAATCTTGCTTCATACGCCGGAGCAAACAATACCATTGCTTACAGTGCTTTTTGCTATAATCCATTCAATAAAGCACCTGACAGTTACAGGTATCTTCAACCCCGCCTTCAGTACCAGTGCGGGTCGGGCAGTTGGAAAGATCTTCCTTTCACACTTAGCCCCCCGGGAGGACAAATCGTATTTTCCCCCAAAAACAATTTTACCCCGGACGATCTTTATAAAGACATTTCATTCCGGGTTCTGAAGACCGTGGGAAATGAAGTAACCTGCGAAACCTATGGAAATGTCACGGGTCCGTTTCAATTTTACGATACCGTTACCCTTACAGTTCAGAACGGCATCAGGCTGGTCTGCCAGGATCAAAGCATCCGGCTCAGCGGGGGGTACAAACTTTTTAGCACTGCCAATGTTGGTGCTTATCTGGAAGTCAGGCAACGTGGTACCAGCAGTTGGACCCAGCTGTCCAAAATCCTTAATGCATCGACTGAACTGTATTTCAGCGATCTGAACAATTCTTCCTGGCTTGGAAAGGAAATAGAAATCAGGGCATTCAAACTGTTTAACGGAAACAAAATTGCCGGAAACATTGAACGGATCATGTTTCTTCCGGCTTTGAACGTTCAGGCATCCGTTACACCACCCTCCTGCTACAGGATGAAAAACGGGAAAATCATCCTTACTTTCCCAAAACGCTCTTCATTCAATAACCAGACTGTAAAAATCCTGGTGACAATAAAAAAATACGATCTTCATCCGATCAGCGAAATCAACAATTTTTATCAGACCATTAAGTTCCCTGATGATACGGCCACGTATTATTTTTATGATGCGGTCACCTTTTCGGCCGATGTTCCGGATACGCTGCTGGTCATCGACAGCCTATCCATTCAGGATCAGAGATTTAATCTGGGGGCAGGAAAATACGAAATAAATGCCCGTTTCCTCAACGATACCAGTTGCAAAAATTCGCTTCTGGTGAGTATGCCGGAGCCTGATCCGCTGACTGCTGCATTTTCACCTGAAAATCAATGGTTTGACAACAGTACCTCCTATCAGATACGAACCGGAAATGCTAAAGGAAATGCCATCCTTCGTATTGAAGGAGGTACGGAACCTTATGCCTATTGCCTGTACGGAACGACCAGCTACCTGTCTGTTACCGGCCATCAGGCCACCCTGAGCCTTACGGCAGGTGAACATGTGTATGATATCCGGGATGCACATAACTGCAGGGTGCAAAGCCAGATTACCATGAAAAAACCACCGGACATCAGCATTTCGGTCACCGAAACAGGTCCGGTGCTCTGCCACCAGGCCACACTGGGAAACCATGGCAATGGAACAGTTACCATTGCTCTTTCGGGAGGAGTGCCTCCCTTTCGGGCCACCATAAAGCAAAACGGAACCGATATTTTTTCACAACGAATAAGCAGCAGCGGAACCGTCAGCTTAACTTCCGGGAGCCTGATTGCCGGCAGCGGATATGTTGTATCAGTTTGGGATACTACGGCCGATCCGGCCAATCCATGGCAGGCAGTTTCGGGGTATTTTACCATTCCGGAACCTCCGGATATTCAACTGGCTTGCAGTGTACAACCCGCACCATGCCATGGCGATCAGGCCACCCTTCATGTTCAGGCAACAGGAGGCACAGGATATCTGACCTGTACCCTCAACGACACCATTCCTGTCAGCGGGAACTTGCTTTCCGTAGGCCCGGGAGTTATCTACCAGTTAAAAGCAACCGATATAAATGGTTGCCGCAAAAGTGTTTCGGTTGAAATTCCACCGGCTCCACCTGCCCTTGTTCTGCACGATTCGGTTATTGGTGTCAGTTGTGCAGGAGCAGGAAACGGCGTGATCATCCTTGTTCCGGAAGGAGGAACACCTTTTGCAGGTCATAAGTATGATATCAGCATGCCGGTAAAGGGACTTACCGACCGGCTCCCTAGGAAAACCTTTACTGGCCTTTCACCCGGAATTTACACCCTGGCGGTAACCGACTCCAACGACTGCCGGGCGGAAAAGGCAGCAGAAGTAAAACTTACGGATAAACCACTCCGATTGACTTCGGTAACCACCAGTCCGTCTTCATGCTACTCTGTTCCTGACGGCAAAGTAACCGTTCTTTTCGATCCGGGAGAAAGGGACTTTCCTCCCTTTCATTTGCGCACTGAAAGCCACTCTGGCTCTGCCGAACAAATTCTGTCAACCCCTGAAGCATGCGTATTTACCGGTTTACGAACGGGGCCTTACGAACTGACAGTAACTGATGGGGCAGGATGCGAGGTTTCAGGAACCTTTACCGTAACCGTCCGCCCCGATAGCCTCCGGATCAGCCAGGTTGAAACAACTCCCGCCATTTGTCCGGGAACCGCAACCGGCAAGATTACCCTTTCGGCCAGGCTGGGAGTGCCGGCCGGCCGGCTGTACCGCTTTGCCCTCTTTTCGTATCCGCAAAACCAGCCATTAAGCGAGCTGACGGATACAACCGCCACTTTTGACAGGCTTGAAAGCGGCAATTACCTGGTGCAGGTAACAGATTCTGCAGGATGTACTGTCAGGAAGGTTCAGCCGCTTACCTCCCTTCCCACGCCGGTACATTTCACGCTGCATCAGCTGAAAGACCAGTCCTGCGAGGGTGTGGCAAACGGAAGTATGCGGATTTCTGCCTCTTCCTCACCGCAAAACGGAGCACTGAACTATTCCGTTTTCCCCGAAATCATCTTCAGCAGATCGGCCGATACGCTTCTGGCCATGCATCTTATTGCAGGAAATTACAGCATCAGGGCAAACGATTCCGTTGGTTGCAGAAACGATACCCTTGTTACAGTAAAAAACCTTGGCAACGAGCCGGAACTGGTTACCGAAAGCATTGATTCTGCAGCCTGCAGCGAAGCTTCCAACGGATGGTTTTCCTTCTCCATCCGGCAGAAGATACCAGATTCCGTTTACACAATCCATCTCCTCTCTCCGGGCCGGCAGGATAGCTTTGCAGTTCATCCGGGCATTTCCCGGGTAACCGACCTTCGTGCAGGGACATACAAGGCAATTGTCACCGACCAGGCAGGATGTTCGGGTTCGGCTCAGATTGAAATACCTATGAAAAAAGACAGCTTGCATATCGCCAGGATTCTTCTTCAGGAAGCATCCTGCCAGCGTGCTTCCGATGCGATTATAACCGTAAAGGCTGAAGGAGGGCTTCCTTCCAGGGCAGGATATCGTTTTTTGCTGGACGGAAAAACGGAAAAATACGGCAAGGAAGTGGCTTTTAATTCTCTTTTAGCCCAGAGAACATACAAGGTGAGCGTATCCGACTCAGCAGGATGCACGGTAATACAGAATCAAAAGGCTGACTCACGGCCTGATACCCTGAGGGCTGTCATTGCCCGGATCATTGATGCACATTGTTACGGAACAGCAAGTGGAAGCCTTCTGATGGAAAGCTTGAACGGCAGGACCAATTCCGGTGAGTACAATTACAGGCTCTTTCGCGAAGGTATTTTCTTATCGGCGGCAAAAGGCGGAGAACGTTTTGAAACAGGCGGCCTGGCTTCAGGACATTACCGTATTGAGGTTTCCGACTCAACCGTCTGCAGTTTTGTGGCCGAGGCAGTCATCGGCCAACCGGATTCTTTTGCCCTTGCCATTTTCCCCGGATACGCCAAAGAAAAAGGCAAGCCGGCCACACCCACGCGGTTTGAAATTTCCGGCGGAACTGCTCCGTACCTGTTGCATCTGGTTGACGAAGAAGAAAAGCAAGTCCGGGAAATTTTTGCCCGTCGTACGGCAGTGGCTGACAGCCTTTTCGCCGGCAGGTATTTTGTAGCGGTTACCGATTCGGCCGGATGCCCTTCGCAGGTGACCAACACCTCGGTATGGAACTTCCTGATCAGGGAGCCGGAACAAAAGCTTGAGGTCATCGTCAACAAAGTAATTCCGGCCACCTGCAAAGGATATTCTAACGGAGCCATCGAACTTTCAACTGCCGGGGGCTGGGGCCCAAAACACCTCTTCGGCATCGGAACAGAAGAATATACCGATTCAGCAAGGTTTGGAAACCTTCCGGCAGGAGAATATACGGTGTACGCGCAGGATACGGCCGGAGTCATTGCTTCGGCACATGCGACAGTTCCTGAACCGGATTTTCTTGCCTTCAGCATCGACTCGCTGGTTCAGCCAACCTGCGACGACCGCCGCGATGGAAAAATCTTTCTGACCATCCGGGGAGGAACTCCTCCATACCTCGCAAAAGCTGACAGTTTGACCTGGGCGCCGGAGAATGTTCTCTCCGGACTGGGAAAAGGACGTAAGATGATCAGCGTCAAAGATGCACAGGGATGCCTGTCAGAAACCACAATACAGGAACTTTCCGCTCCTCCCCCGCTGGTTCTGGAAGAAAGCCGCATTACTTCTCCCCTGTGCGGACAAGACGACGGAAAAATTGACGCAAAAATTGCCGGCGGCACGCCTGAGTATACGTTCCAATGGACCGGAGAAAACGGTTTTGTGAGCTCAGCCCCGACCGCTGATGGCATCTCCGGAGGGCATTACAGCTTGCTGGTAACCGACAGAAATCATTGCCAGGCCGTATTCTATTTCGAAGTATCCGATTCAGGAGGTATCACTATCAGCAGGGCAAGCATTCAGCCAGTCACCTGTTACGGGTTCAACGACGGAAGCATTGAACTGGAGCCGGAGGGTGGAACTCCACCTTACCAGGTACTATGGAACAATTCCATGACGGGAAAACGAATCCGCGGATTACCGGCAGGAAAATATACGGCCGAACTTACTGACAGCATTGGGTGCCGCCTGTTTACAACCGTGGAAATCACCCAGCCCGACAGCCTTTCCCTTGCGCAGATATCGATTACTCAACCTCTCTGTACCTCCAAAAGCAACGGATCCATACACATCAGGGCCGCAGGAGGAACTCCCGGCTACCGGTATCTGTGGAGTACCGGAGTGGAAGGAGAAACCGTCACCGGGCTGGCGGCAGGAAGACATTATGTCACCGTCCTTGACAGCAATCAATGCTCAGCTCTATTTGAATTCACCCTGTCCAACCAGAGAAACCCCGAACCTGAACTGGGAGAGGATATTACCTTGTGCCGGGATGCCAGGTACTGGCTGGTTCCGGGAAAATTCAGCCATTACATGTGGTACCGTGACGGTGAATTTTTAGGAAACGAAGACATGCTGGAAGTAAAAGAAGCCGGAATTTACAGGGTAGAGGTGAGCGATGAGGAAGGATGCAGTGCAACGGATTCGGTAACCATTTCCCAGTCTGAAACCACTTATGAAGCACGTCTGCTGGTTTCCAGCGAAGCTCTGGCCGGCGATACCCTGGTGCTGATTGATACTTCCTGGCCGGTACCTGACTCTCTGAAGTGGTTCCTGTCCCGGGCAAATATCCTTGCCGAAACTCCATGGATGCGCTACTGCGTCTTTCCCGATACGGGCAGATACGAAATTATTCTTACCGGCTATTACCAGGGCTGTGCCAGTGCACAGAAAAAGAAAGTATTGATACTGCAACCTGATGAGAACAGAACAAAACCAGACGAAAGGAACCCCATGATCACCCGATTTAAGATCTATCCCAATCCCCTGCGGGACGCCTGTACTGTGGAAATTGACCTGAGCCGCAGGCATGATGCGCAGTTGAAAATCATCCGCATACCAGACGGTAATATCAGACTGGTAAAACAGTTGAAAGGAAGCGATTCCTACCTGGTACCGCTGATGCTGCCCGGTCTGACCCCCGGAATGTACATGATACAGGTGGTATGCGGCGAAGAAATGAAGGCCGGAATGGTGGTGGTAGAATAACAAGTGCAACCGATGACAAAAAGAAAGTTCCCGTACATAAACCGCTTTTGTTTACTCTGCCTGCTCTCACTGGCATATGGAAAAATTGCAGGACAGGATCTGTCGCTGATTGGCAAAGCGGAACCCCTGCAGATAAACGGAACAGTTGGAATGCAGTATTACGGCAGGATGAGCGGGAAAAGCAATTCTCCGTATCCGCTATCAGGTGCCATCTGGCAGGTTGGACTCAATGCTTCGCTGTACGGATGGAATCTTCCTTTTTCGGTCACCTACAGCAATGCAAACCTTCGCTGGCAGCAGCCCTTTAACCGTTTTTCCCTTCAGCCTTCATGGAAATGGATCCGCATGTACCTGGGCGATGCTTCGATGAGCTTTTCACCATACAGTCTGAACGGACATCAGTTTACCGGTGCAGGAGCAGAATTCGAACCTGAGGGAGGTAAATGGAAAATCAGCATCATGGGAGGACGTCTTTTGCGGCAAACATCGCCAGACACAATCCGCGGACTTCCCGGCATAAGGCATAGAATGGGATACGGGTTAGCCGGAGAATGCCGGGAAGAGAAATTCAGCCTTGGTGCCGGAATATTTTATGCATCCGACAGGAAAAACGATGCATTCCATTTGCCCGACAGCCTGACGGAAGCTCCGGCCGAAAATCTGGTTCTGCATTCAAAAGGCACAGCCGGCATTATTGACAACCTTCAGGTTCAATTTGAGTATGCAGTAAGTTTTTTCACTCCCGACAGGAGAAGCCCTGAGGTGGCAGAGGGCACTACCTTCTTTCCCCTGAAATACCGCAATGGTTCAGCCCGTTACAACGCACTCAAAACAGGCATCACCTATACGTCGCGTTTTGGATCGGCAGGTTTGTATGCCGAGAGGGTTGATCCCGGATACAGAACCCTGGGAGCGTATTACCATCTCAACGATTTTGCAAGCTACACCTTTCAGTATGCCGGTACAGCCCTTCAAAAGAAGCTTTCATGGTCTGTTTCCTCGGGCTGGCAGTACGATAACCTGAGCCATCGCAAGAGCAGTACTTCGCACCGACTGATTCACAACCTGAATCTGACCTTTTCTCCGTCCGATGCCCTGCAGATGAATTTTACCTATTCCAATTTCAGCCGATATATGTATCTGAGGCCTGTGGAGGAATATCTGTCAGAACCCGACCCCTGGAAAAATGCGGACACCTTGCATTACCGGCAGGTTACCGGTACATGGGGCGGGACCGTTTTCTGGCAAACGGAAGACAGGAGCGGAAACAGACACCAGATCAATGTTTCATTCAATTCGAATACCAGCCGTGAAGAGTCGGCCGACAGCCTGGCAAACCGTGGATTGTTTGTTTCGGCCTCAGGAGGTTATACATTTTCAAAACACGATAATGATCTGAGCAGTAGTATGGTTCTGCAATACAATAGTTCACGTACCGGAGAAATTACCGGAGCCTATCTGGGACCTGCTCTTTCAGTGCGAAAATCCATTGCACAAAAGAAATTGCAGGCCTATTCATCCGTATCATACAATAAAACATGGTACGACGCAGAAAAGACAGGATATGTGCTTATGGGCCGCGGAGGATTATCTTTCAGGCAGAAAAACCATACGGCCGATCTGACTTTCGGAATGGCCTGGCGAAAAAAGGAGGATCGCAATAACAGGAAAGAATTTACGATGAATTTTTCGTACAGATATACGTTTTCGGGAAAGAAAAACAGGGAACAGAAATAATGTGCTTCCTGCCAATGATGTTCATGAGTTAATATAATAGTGATCTTACTGATTTATAAACCCAATCATTGCTTTGGACCAATGCAATGTGTTTAAGAAGACAACCCTTTGCACATCAGAAAATGCACAATATGTTTTGTACTTTTGGATAAGTGAATGAAGTAAATGATTCAAATGTAAAAACAGCAAAAAATTAACTCTAATGTTAATTAAAAAACAACATTGCAAATGATAAGAATTTTGTCAATAATTATCATCGGACTATTGTTCTCAGCACAATTAACTGCGCAAGAGTACCAAAAAAAATGGAATGACGGAAAACTGACATGGCAGGATTTTACCGAAAGAGAAACCAGCCAGGGAATCTCAGAACTTAAATATTTTTTTGGATATAACGACATACAGGAAAAATATGGAGACACAACTGTTCTTAGAATCAAAGCAAAATGTTATATAGACAAAAACCTTTCCTGGATAAATCCGGCATATAAGAATGAAAAGTATTTAAGATATAATCAAATAATTTTCGACATTCTGGAGCTTCATCGTCGTAAATTACAGTTTGAGCTGGATAGAGTTAACGCTGTATCTGAAATTGAGAAAAAATTTTCGTATATCTTATCATTATGCAATGATGAGATCAGCAAATTTAGTCAGGAAACAAACGAAGGGAACGAAATCGGAATGCTCAATTTATGGGAAAATAAAATATCAAATGAACTTGAGTTAATACCTGATTACAATATTCCAGGATATGAGAATATGAGTTTTGGATATGCTGCACATGTTGGCTTTGGCGCAGGACTATTTGCTGGTGCACTCGGGGAGCATTTTTCCCCATCATTTGATTTTATATTTGGTTTCGATTTTTCATACAAAAAATCAATTCTCTATTTTAACGGAACACTTGCTGGTAGTAAAGTTAAAAAGGACTATATATCCGATAAAAGTTGGTATGAAGGCCAAAAAGCAAACCTTTCGATAATTGATATATCATATGGATATACCTTTATTGACGGCAGGAAAATTAAACTTAGCCCATTTGCAGGTATCGGAATCACCGAACTCACGGGAATGAATAAAGATGACAGACAAAACGGTCTGAGAATTGTGGACTATAATTTAATTGGAGGGATAAATGCAGATTATAAACTAAAAACATTATTAAATTTTACTCCATATTCATATTTAAAAGCAAAAGAAAAAATTGAGACATCGATCAGAGCCAGACTTTACGTTACCAGAGCAAATTATTACAGTAATTTGCAGGGCTATTCAATTAATTTAACAATTGGATTTTGCGGATTTGGAAACACAATCAGGTTAAAATAACAAATCAGCTGATACCTGCAATCTATATTATGCCTTTTTATGATTACAATGGCCTTTGGGTATTTCTGAAGTGCTAAAGAATCGCAAAAATTGAAAGCGAGTTGCTATATCTTTATGATAAAACAGGTAAATTGGCTATAAATTAAAAAGAAATTTTATGAAACAATATTACATATTCCTTATGGTATTATTTTTAAGTTCCTGTGCAACACTTATTCATCAAAAAACTGTAAACATTAATGTACATTCTGATACAGATTCAGTTAAAATATGTATAAATAATGACACCACAAAGTGGTATAATACGCCTGCATGGATAAATGTTGTGCGTTCAAGAAACAATTTATACATAATGGCAAGAAAAGACACGATTCAGAAGCAAATTAGTGTAAAAAGCAAATTATCTGCCTCTTTCTGGTTAGGTAATAT